>Ga0222427_100211_pt1 | contig 140009 bp, 133 predicted proteins | sample 2B20Ametagenome_FD_182890 | JGI IMG/M metagenome (GOLD analysis project Ga0222427, IMG submission 182890) | Enriched microbial communities from leaf-cutter ant dump, University of Wisconsin, Madison, United States - 2B20A (version 2) | ecosystem: Environmental > Terrestrial > Nest > Insects... | reverse complement strand
TGGAGCCGTTCAGCTCACGATTGGAAGCAAGCCATGAATCAATTCGCTATCCTGTTCGAAGATCGATTCAGTCGGCCTTCCGTGTAAAACTCAACCCGCCCTAAACACGGAATTCCTGACACTCCCGCAAACTACGTTCCGTTGACGCCCGTATCGTTACTTGCACGTACCGCAGAGGTTCATCCCGAACGAACGGCGATAGTTTATGGCGATCGTGCCTGGACCTACGGAGAATTCAATGACCGTTGCACACGCCTTGCCCGGGCCTTGTGCGGGTACGGCATTCGAGCCGGAGATGTTGTCTCGGTACTTTCACCGAATACGCCATGCCATCTCGAAGCCCACTTCGGTGTGCCGATGGCGGGCGCTGTGCTTCACTCGATGAATACTCGCTTAGATACCGCGACGATTTCCTTCATGCTCGCGCATAGCGAATCCCGTCTTGTTATCGTCGATGTCGAGTACGTCGCACTACTTCGCGAAGCACTACGTAGCGTAAAAAACCCGCCGGCTCTCATCGTTGCTGAGGACCATCAATATGGCGAGTTTGTTGGACAGGAACAAACCTACAACGAGTTCTTACATTCTGCGACTGTCGTCGAACTCCCGCGCCTTGATAGTGAATGGAATGCGATTGCACTCAACTACACTTCAGGAACCACTGGAGACCCCAAGGGCGTGGTCTACCATCACCGGGGCGCGTATCTTAATGCGGTCGCCAACGTGCTCGCCTGGCGTATTTCGGACCGCCCCAGATTCCTATGGACGCTGCCGCTGTTTCACTGCAATGGCTGGTGTCTACCATGGACCGTCACCGCGCTGGCGGGAACCCATATATGTCTGCGCCGGGTCGATGCGGGCGTGATGGTTGATGCAATAGAGCAGAATAGCGTCACGCACCTCGCTGGCGCTCCCATTATTCTTTCTCGCCTTGTAAACGTACCGGGACCTCTTCGTTCCAGATTGCCGCGTGGTGTGCGGATGATGGTGGCAGGCGCCCCTCCCGCTACCGCAGTCATTGGCGCTGCCGAAAGCCTTGGATGGGACATCACACAAACCTACGGCTTGACCGAGGTCTACGGGCCGTGCGTCGTATGTGAGTGGAAGGACCAATGGAACGATTTGTCGCTGGAACGAAGGGCCGAACTGAAGTCGCGTCAAGGTGTGCGCTATCAGCTCCAAGAAGCGGTCGATGTACTCGATCCCGAGACGCTGGAGCCTATTGATGCAGATGGAACCGCGCTTGGCGAAATCATGATCAGGGGAAACCTTGTTATGCACGGATATTTGAAGAACCCCACATCGACCGAGAAAAGCTTTGCCGGAGGTTGGTTTCACACGGGCGACCTCGCCGTAAAACACCCTGACGGGTACATCGAGATTCGCGATCGTTCCAAGGACATCATCATCTCCGGCGGAGAGAACATCAGTTCGATCGAGGTAGAAGGTGTCCTCCTTGAACACCCTGCCGTTCTTGAAGCGGCGGTAGTTGCGCGGCAAGACGAGAAGTGGGGAGAGCGGCCCTGCGCGTTTGTCGTGCTGCGATCGGACACATTTGCAAGTTCGACTGAGATCGTAGAGTTTTGCCGGAGCCGGCTGGCAAAGTTCAAAGTTCCCAGTGTCATTATCTGCAGCGATATTCCAAAGACCGCTACGGGAAAGGTAAGAAAGACCGAGCTGCGCCAAGTGGCGAATACTGGGCGGAGCACAATCGCCTTGACGTCGTCGCGCGGATGATGACCAAAGACCTTTCGGCGCCGATCATGCTAATAAGCCGGCACGAGGCGATTCCCTGTTTCAACCACGCCATGACATGCTCGCCGGATGGCTGCACCGGCGAGGGCATGAGCCGCTCAATATGCTTGCGGGTGTTCCGCCCGCGAGCAATTCGTACGCCCCCCGCCCGTCGCCCATCCCATCGGCTTAAAGACCGATAGAGATCGATCGCGTTCTGTCATGATTTTGTCATGTCTTTTGCGTAACATTTTGCCACAAAGTATCGGGTGGTTTTACCGCGGGGCACTTTATATCGGCCCGCTCCCTACAAGCCGCGGCCCGGCCTCGAGTTCCTCCACATGCCTGTTAACCCGACACTATGTCCGTGCTGAACGCGCTTGTCCCCACCATGACAGGCCTGGGCCTGTTTTTTTGCGGCGTGCGTTTCGTAGCCAGCAATCTGTCCATACTAGCCGGCGCCTCGGCTCGGCGTTTGTTTCGCACAGCGTTGAGTTCGCACTGGCTGGCAGCATGCAGCGGGATTGTCAGCGGCCTGCTGACCCAAAGCACCAATGCCGTGTCGCTGATCGTCGTCAGCTTTGCCCGCGCGGGCATTGTCACCGGCAAGCGAGCCCCTTTGCTGCCCATCTGGTCTCACGTTGGCGCTTCGGCGCTGGTGTTTCTGGTGGCGCTCAATACCAGGTACCTGGTGGCTGATCTACTGCTTCTGAGCGGCATTGCACTGTATTTTGATTTTCGCCTGAGCGATCGGATGCGCCATAGCGTCATGACCATACTGGGAGCAGGCATGCTGCTGCTGGGGCTCATCATCCTGAAGTCAGGCAGCGGGCAATTGCAGGGAATTTTGCTGGATCTGGGCCTTTTAGGGCCGGACAGCAGCGCGATCGGTACCCTGCTGCTCGGCGTCGCCCTCGCCCTGGCAACCCAATCTTCCACAGTGGCCGGGGCCATCGCCGTGGCGCTATTGGGCGCCGGGGTATTCGGGCTGGATACCGCCATCCTGCTGATGCTGGGCGCCAACGGCGGCTCTGGCCTGAACTACGCGCTCATGGCGCGCAGCGGCGAAGCAACCGGGCGGCATATTCTGCTATTTCAGTCCATCCAGAAGCTGTCCGGAACGCTGGTGCTACTGCTGCCCGTCGTCTTATCGGCGCAAGCGCTGCATCAATGGCTGCTGGCCCTGCCCATGGATGATGCACATCGGCTGGCGATGGCGTTTCTAGTTGTCCAGGTCGCGGGTTCCATGGTCTGTACGGTGGCACTGTGGCCATTGACTAAAGCGCTACACCGGCTGATTCCGGCGCGCCATGAGGACGATCTCGCCAAGCCGGCGCATTTGGTGGAAGAAGCGCTGGATGACGTTGATCTGGCGCTGGAACTGGCCCAGCGTGAAAGCCTGAGGCTGCTGCAGCGTTTACCTATGATGCTGGAAAAAGTACGCGAAGGCGGCGACGCCAACGCCATCCCTGCCGCCACGTACCGCCAGGCTGGCGCGGCAGTCGGCACGGAACTTTCCCGGTACCTGGCCGCTATTCTTGACCGACAACCCGGGCCCCGCGCCATCATCCGTGCCATGAGCCTGCAGCAGAGCGTGACCAACCTCATTTCCATGCACGGAGCGCTGGCAGAGTTCGCGACCTTGGCCGCCGTGGCGTGCGAGACCTCGGGCACACAAACTACCATGGGGCACATCACCGAATCGCTGCACATGCTATTGAGCATGCAGGCGGAAGCGGCTGTTTCCCGGGATCCCGACGAGCAGCGCCGGATCCTGGCGCTGCTTGGACAGCGCGATCAGCTGATGGAAAGCATCCGTGGCCGCCTGCTGACGCAGGATTCGGACACGCCACCACAAGCGCAGCAAGCGCTTTTCCAGGCCACCATTCTGTTCGAACGCATCGTCTGGCTGGCCCGCGACAGCCAGTTGGCCTGGATGCGGGACACTGGCGAGGAAAACCCTGCTGCGGGTTGATCTGCGCGCCGCTGGACAGTCCGCCCAGCCAGACTACAGCCTAGCTTAACTGCCGCCCCAAAAACGCCACCTGCAAAAGGGCGCCACCTTCCCCCGCATCATTGAATCGCCGGAGCCGGTACTCTATTTTAGATCAATTGATCTAAAATAGAGTACCCTACTCCTACAAGGAAGCGCCATGATCGAGCTGTACTACTGGCCCACGCCCAATGGGCACAAAATCACCCTGTTCCTGGAAGAAGCGGGCCTGCCGTACCACATCCACCCGGTTGATATCAGCGCGGGCGACCAGTTCAAGCCCGAGTTCCTGGCGTTCTCGCCCAACAACCGCATGCCGGCCATTATCGATACGGCGCCCGCCGATGGCGGCGAGCCGATCACGGTGTTTGAATCGGGCGCCATTCTGCTGTACCTGGCCGAAAAGACCGGGCAATTCCTGCCGGCCAGCACGCGCGCCCGCAAGGCAGTGCTGGAATGGCTGTTCTGGCAGGTGGGCGGCTTGGGGCCGATGGCCGGCCAGAACCATCATTTCGGGCTCTATGCGCCCGAGCCGCTACCCTATGCCATCGAGCGCTACGTCAAGGAAACCAACCGGTTATACGGCGTGCTGGACCGGCGCCTGGCGCAGCAGCCCTTTGTCGCGGGCGACGACTACACCATCGCCGACATGGCGTCGTACCCGTGGATAGTGCCATGGAAAAAGCAGCAGCAGAACCTGGACGACTTCCCGCATCTGCGCCGCTGGTTCGACGCGGTGCGCGAACGTCCTGCCACGGTACGCGCCTATGCCCAGGGCGACCCTTATACGAACCGGCCGGCCGTGACCGAAGCAGGCAAGAAGATTCTGTTCGGCCAGACTGCGCAACAGGCCGGCGCGCGCTGACAGCCGGCCGCGCAGGCCTGCACCGATGTCGGTGGGCAGCTGAAACACCAACCGGCTAGGCGCCGTCTTTCTGCCAGTGAATGAATGCCCAGCGCAGCGGCGCGCCAGCGCGTTCCTGGGGCGAAGCGCGGCGGTACCAGGCTTGCAGTCGCCCGCGCTCGTCGTCGTCCAGCCCGCCCATCGAGCGGGCCACGCGGCGTGCATAGTCGTCGAAATCGGACGCAGCCGCCAGCTGGCTGGGCACGCTGATGTAGTCCAGTGAAGGCTGGATGCCCATGCCATGCAGGATATTGATCACGTAGATATAGCCGGGCATGGCGGGCCGCGTGCGGCCCAGCACCTGCTGGATCGCGGGGTCGAGGAAATGGCCGCTTGCCAGGTGGGTAAGGTAGACGCGCAGGCGGGCCTTGGCATGCAGCTTGGCCAGCGCCCCGGCCATGTCTTCGACCACTGTGGAGCGCGAGGCCACCACGATGTCGCAAACCGGCAAGTCGGACCAGTCGTCTTCCCAGGCGCGCAGCATGGGCTGGATATTGCCCACCCCCTGCGCCTGCGCGTTGCGCGCCAGCGCGTCGAGCATGCCCGCGCTGTAATCCAGGCCCACCACGTGTTGCAGCCGCGCCGCCAGCGGCAGGGCCAGGGCGCCGGCGCCGCAGCCCACGTCGAGCAGCGTGCGCGCGCCGTCCAGTTGCATGCGGGCGATGAAATCGTCTGCATAGCGGCTGTGCGGGGCGCGCGGCCCCAGTTCGCCGGCGCGCCGGTCCCAGGCCTGCGGCGGCTTGGGCTGGCCGCGCGCCGCCGCCAGGTGCTGGCGGTAACGTTGGGCGAAATCAATATCCGCCAGCGTCATGCCGGGGCGCCCCCATTGCGGGCCGCATGATGGGGTGCGGCCACCTGTTCGAACCAGGCCTGCAAGGGCGCACGGGCCACCGGCAATTCCAGGCCGGCCTGTCCGGTGAAGCGGCGCCAGTCGGGCAGCAGCGCCGCGGACACCACAGTAACCAGGGGAATGCCGTCGCTCATCAGGGCCAGCATTTCCTGGGCGAAACCGCCGCCGGCGGCTTCGGTGGCGCCATAGCGGTTGACAATGACCAGTTCGGCGCGGATTTGCAAGGCTTCGCGCAGCACGTGGCTGGCGGCCGCCAGCGCGCCGGAATCCAGGCTGCAGGCACGCGAGCCGGAGCCCAGGTCTTGCGACAGGCCGTACAGGCGCCCCGAACGCACGTCGCGCAGCCGGCGCTGCGGCCGGCCGCCACCGGGAGGCACGATTTCATGCTGCAGCAGCCCGTGCAGCCGCCGGCCCTGCGCCAGCAGGTCGCGGGCGAAACCGGCCAGCAAGGCGTCGGCGCCGCGCGACGATTTACCGTACACCAGCGCGGCGACAGGAAGGGAAACGGCGGGGTTCAGGGCCATCATGTAACAGGCCGGCGCCAGGCGCGACGGCGGGATGTGCAGAATATGTGCCCACTCTATACTTGCCGCCCCCGGCCCGAAAGCCCTGCCGTTGGCCTAGGATGGCCGGAGGATGGCAAGACGAAAAAAACAATGATATAATCTTTGTCTTTGGTGGCTGCACGCTAAATGTGCCGCACAGCGCGCCTGGCCCCAGATACGCGGGAGTAGCTCAGTTGGTAGAGCGCAACCTTGCCAAGGTTGAGGTCGCGAGTTCGAGACTCGTCTCCCGCTCCAGGATTTTCGTCGATGGACGATTGAAAAAGGCCGAAAACTTCGTGTTTCGGCCTTTTTTTTCGTCCAGTGACATCTACTGAAGCCCGCCTGCAGCCACGCCATTTAAGGCCATTTTTGAGTCCATTTTTTGAGCTACATCCGTGGCAGATAGACAGGCTTTCGAGCAGTCGATCCGCATAGATGTTTCAATCCGGGCCTTTGCTCTGGACGGATGCGTGGGGTTTACGGATTTGGATTTCGCGATACGACAGGCAAAAGCCACCGGCCGCCCCACGCTTGGCGATTCAGACGGCTTATCTTTGGCCATCTCGGCGCAGGGCCGCAAATCCTGGCACTTTCGCTACTACCGGCAGGCCACGCAGGAACACATATCCCTGGGCACCTGAGAAGACTGCTTATCCTGAAGGGTCTCGGAAGCAAGGGTGCCGACGCGACTGGAGGTCTGCTTCGTGTCGCTAGTCCACATTAAATGATCCACGGCTTCAGACACTCTATGGACACACCGATACCGTAGAGGCCAAGTTCGATGATGCAGACCAATCAGACATTGATCGAATCGAACGATTAAAGCAAGATGGCTAGTAGACTTGCACGAGGAGTCAGAAATGCACACCTTTACTGCCAATGAGGCAAAAACTCGTTTCGGTGAACTGATCGACCGGGTACAGCGCGAACCGACCCAGGTCACGCGGCGCAACCGTGTCGTCGGTGTCATGGTGTCTGCGGAGGACTACCATGCAATGCGCGCGTTCTATGCAGACCGGCTGCGACACACCCTGAAGCAGAGCGCCGAAGAAGCCGCCGCCAAGGGATTGACCGACGAGAAGCTCGCACAGCTCCTGGCCGATGAGGATTGAGCGCGCGGCCGTAGACACCAACGTCCTGATCAGTGCTGCGCTATCGCCACGGCCTGCCTCGGCATAGATCGTGGATTGCTTGCTGCAACACGCTACCGCTCAGACCAACGTACAGCCGCAATCCTGATGACGATGTGTTTCTCCACACGGCCCTACAGGGCAAGGTGGAATGGCTGATCAGCGGCGACAAGAATTTGCTAGAACTTCCACTGGCTGACTGGGGATTCGAAGATGCGCTCGGGCTGGTTGCAACGCAATCCAGCGGGCTTATGGCAACGCAGTACGAGGCCGACTGCAAGCGAATGCATCATGGCTTCGCTGCGCGTAACGGACTTTATGCCGCCACGCTCGCAGCGCGAGGATACACGGGGATCAAACGCATGTTCGAGCACGAATACGGCGGCTTCCTGTCTACCTTCGGCGCAGGAGACGATCCTGATCCGGCCGCGGTAACTGCCGACCTGGGGAAACAGTGGGAAGTCGAGCACATGGTCATCAAGCCGTATGCTGCCATGGGAGGCATTCACTCGCCGCTGGACGCCCTGTTCGATGCCGCGCGCGAACGACCGCCACACGCAGATGAGCATCGGCTATGCTCTAGCGGTCGCCGTGCTGGATGGCGCTGCCATGGTCAAGCAGTTTGTGCCATTCCGCATCAATCGCGACGATGTTTGGGCGATGCTTGCGCGGATCGAAGTGAACCGGCAAGCGTCGCGTTCGATCGAAACCCCCGGATCGAACAGGTTGTCCGGAACCTGGAAGAACAGGACGACCTGAGCGAGCTGCACCGCTTCTACATTGTTGCCAGAAACCAGGCCCGAACCCCTAACGCACAGCCTCCACCTTGACCAGCGGCTCCAGGTGATCGGTAAAGAATTCGGACTTCCGTCTTATCATGCCGCTCTGGATAACCGCCAAAATGCGGGATGCGTCGGAAATATGTTCGATCTGATCCAGGGGATTGAAGTCAACGACAATCATGTCGGCCACTTTCCCAGGAGCAAGCGAGCCGATGTCGTGATCCAGGCCCAAAAGCTCAGCGTTCGATATCGTCGCGGCCTTGAGCACGTCCCGCGCCTTCATGCCTGTCTTGTGCATCAGAACCAGCTCATTCGCGTTATATACCCCAAAAGGGGACAGCGCTCCGGAAAACGCGTCGGAACCGCATCCGATGCGCACGCCAAACTCGATAGCCCGCCTGAGCGAGGCGCGATGGATATCGTACATGGGAAGCGCCTTTTCCTTGGCATAGTCCGGTACGCCTGGCGTGTTGATTACCCGATCCAGTAGCGACAAAGTCGGAACATAGAAGATGTTGCGTTTGACCATTTCTTCGCAACATTGCTCGTCCAGCTCGAAGCCATGCTCGATAGAATCGACCCCCGCACGGATCGCCGCGCGCGCGCTCAAGATCCCTTCGGCGTGAGCGGCGATTTTGCGTCGCAAAGCATGGGCTTCGCTGACGGCGGCGGCGATTTCCTCGTCCGTATAGTGTTGGTCGTAACAGCTGTCCCGTTCCGACATGGTGCCGCCCGAGACCCAGATTTTCACCACGTCCGCGCCGTCGCGTATCGTCTGGCGTACCGCCCGGCGGACATTGCTTGTGCCATCCACGATCATCGCCATATACGAGCAACCGCAGAGCCACTTCGACGGCAGATTATGCACATCGCCATGGCCGCAGGTCATACTGAGCCCAAGATGAGCCGGAACCACCCGCGGCCCGACGATCGAACCTTCGTCAACGGCACGCTTGATGGCTACGCCATTATTGGATCCGAGATCCCTCACGGTAGTGAAACCCGAATCCACCAGGTTGCGCGCATCGGCTACGGCCCGCACCGTATTCTGGTTCTTTTCCTCAATGGCCCAGATCATCGGATCGGGGCTGCGGCTGCCAAAAAAATGCAGATGCGAATCGATCAACCCAGGAAGAACGAAACGTCCAGCGGCGTCGATAATGCGATCGTCAGGATTGGCGACGACCTGATCTTCCGGCACGATCTGCTGAATGCGGCCATCCAGGATGACAATGGCCTGCCCTTCCTGGGGCTCGAGATCCGCGCCGACAAACGCCAGCCCCCCCTTGACGATCAATCTCTGCATTTTTCCTCCCCTACTCGACGAAAAGCGAAAAGAGTTCTTTTTTGTCATGGTACGCGTGGACATCGCGGTCTTGAACGATCCGTCCTTCACGAAGAACGATGACCTTGGTAGCCAGTTTGAGCAACATCGAAACGTTCTGTTCCACCAGAACCATAGTCTGGCCCGCATCCCTCAATTCCGCCAACGCGGTTACAAGATGCTGGACGATCAATGGCGAAAGGCCCGCAGTGGGCTCATCAAGCATCAACAATCTGGGACTGGACATCAATGCGCGGCCGGTGGCAAGCATTGCCCGCTCCCCCCCCGACAACGTTCCAGCCAATTGCTGCCTGCGTTCCTCCAGCCTGGGAAACAGCGCAAAGATTTCCTGCCGGCGTTGTTCAAGGGGTTTCTTGCCCAGTCCGCGCGCACCAAGGTCGAGGTTTTCTTGAACACTCATCCCAGGAAACAACTCCCGATGCTGGGCGACCAGGCCAATGCCGCGACGCACGACCTTATGGGATGGCCAGTTGAAAATCGAGAGATCCTGAAAGCGGATTGATCCCGACCTCGCCGGGATCAATCCCGTCAATGCAGAAAGCAGTGTAGTTTTTCCCGCGCCGTTGGGACCGATGATTCCAAGCACTTCGCCCTCGGCAACATGAAAACCAATGTCATGAAGGACGCCTAGCGGCCCATAACCAACCGATAGATTCCGCACGTCGAACATGGTCACTCCTCTCCAAGATAGGCTGCCTGTACTGCCGGATGCCTCATGATCGCCTGCGGCTCGCCTTCGACAAGCAGTTTTCCTTGCTCCATGACCGTGACCTTGTCGCAAACAGCCATGACAAGGGAAAGGATATGCTCGACCAGAATGATCGTCGTGTTCCGGTCATCACGGATACGCAGGATCACCTCGCGGAGCATCTCGATGTCGGAAGGACTTAGGCCCGCGGCCGGCTCATCGAGCAGCAGCAGCTTGGGCCGGGAGACAATAGCCCGGGCGATTTCGACGAAGCGCTGCTGTGAGAACGACAGCTTGTCGACGACGGTCATGCGCTGGTCGTCCAGGCCGAGGAACGAAAGCACTTCGCGGGCCGTCGCAAGTTGACTTCTGTCCGAGGCACGACGCGTCAACACCTTCCACAACGATCCCAGAACGCCATCGCCTTCCTCGCAGTGCAGGCCAAGCAACACGTTCTCCAGCACCGTCAGACCCGGCAGAAGCTGCACGGATTGAAACGTCCGCCGCGCGCCGCGCCGAGCACGCTCTTGCGGTGGCAGTTCGGTGATTGCCGCGCCATCGAACACGATGCGTCCGCCTGCCGCCGGCACCAGGCCCGTTATCGTGTTGAACAGGGTCGTTTTGCCTGCCCCATTCGGGCCGATCAGGCCGCGGATTTCCTGCGGCAGAACCGTCACCGAAACCCCGTCGACCGCGCGCAACCCCCCGAAAGTCACGCTGAGATCATCAATAGACAGCAGCGCGGTCATTGCTGGCCCTCGTCACGGAGATTGGCGGCGATCAGCGGCTTGCGCCTCAGCAGGCCCCTGGCATATAGAAGCCCCGCAATACCTCTCGGCGTGAAAATCACGACGACGAGCAGAATCACGCCGTACAGGATTTCCTGGATTGCAGCAGCATCGCGCAGAATTTCCGGCAGCAAAGTCAGGACGATCGCGCCGATAGTAGAACCAAGCAGGCTGCCCAGCCCGCCGATCACGACAATCGAAAACTGCAACACGAGTTGCAGCAACCCGAAACCATCCGGAATGATGTACCGGACGGAGAGTGCAAACAGCGAGCCGCCGATTCCGGCCATGCAGGCGCTGAGCGCAAAAGCCAGCGCCTTGTAACGGGCGACATCGATTCCATTGCACTGCGCAACGATTTCATTCTCTTTGATGGCGAGAAACGCCCTCCCGATCTTCGACCGCATCAATCTTTCAGCCAGGAACATGACGATAGCTACCACGGCAATGACTACCACATAAGCAGCCCGATCATCCGAAAGATGCCAATCGAACAAGTGGGGAACGGGTATGGATAGCCCATCGGTGCCGGCAGTGACCGTCTTCCAGTGTATGAAGATCCATTGCATCAGTTCGGCAAACGCGAGCGTCACCATTGCAAGGTACACATTCTTTAGTCGCATGACTGGCAGGGAGAAGACACATCCGAGCACGCCGGTCAACGCGGCGGCAACCGGAATGCACAGAAGCACCGGCACTCCCCAGCGGGTCGCCAGGACTGCCGTCGTATATGCACCCAGCCCCATGAAGGCGGCATTCGCGAAGGCAAACTGGCCAGAGTAGCCCAACAGGATGTTCAGGCCAGCGCTGACCACCACATAAGAAAGCGTGACATTGGCCAGATAAAGCACATAGGAATCACTCAGTAGCGGCAGGGCTACCGCAGCGATCAACAGGAGAACCAGCTTGAATCGCATGGATCACACTCGCGTCTTGAGGGATTCGCCGAACAACCCGTCTGGCTTCAGCAGAATCACCGCGATGATAATAAGGAACGGCGCTATCTCGGTAAACGAAGTATCCAGATAGCCGCCAACCAGCATCTCCCCGATGCCAATTGCGAATCCTCCGACGACGGCGCCTAGCGGGCTGCCAAAGCCACCCAACACGGCTGCCGCAAAGCCCTTGATCAGAAAAGGGGTGCCGATGTCCGGATACAACAGCGTGGTAGGTGCGGCCAGCACACCCGCGGCGGCGGCAATACCCCCAGCGACGCCCCAGGTCATGGAATGGACGAGTTTGACATTGATGCCCACGATCCTCGCGCCGGTAACGTTTTGCTGCGTCGCCCGCATTTCGAGTCCGATCCGCGTGAATCGCATCACCAAAAAGAGTGCGATCGTCAGAATGATTGCCACACTCACCACAATGAGTATCTGCGGCGTGATGATCAGATAGCCGATTCGAAACGGCGGAATCGAGAAGATGGGGGGAAACGTCTGTATATCACCCCCGAAGAGGAAGCGCGCAACGCCTTTGAGAACGACTGAAACGCCAACCGTCGCCATCACGATGGAGACATGCGATTCCGTGGAAATGGGACGGATCACCAGCATCTGCATGACAAAGCCGATGGCCGCGCCGCCCGCTATGGCAAGGAGAATGGCCAGCTCATAGGGCAGCCCTCCAAGCGAAAACAATGAGAAACCGATGAACGCTCCAGCCATGAAGATTTCGCCGTGCGCAAAATTGGCGATGCTCTGCACGCGGTAAATCAGGACGAGGCCGACCGCGACCAGACAGTACAGACTGCCATTGCCCAATCCGGAAACGATCAAATTGCCCAGTACCATATCCCCCTCCTGGAAAAGGCAGCCATTGCGGCCTCTGCGCTACGCCGTCAATCGAGAGACGTCGTTTCGATCTTTCCATTGACGAAGTGCCAGATCGCACCTGTCTTGCAGCCCTGATGGGACTCGGGCGTGAAGGTGATCTGGCACGCGGCGGGATCGCCGGGCAGATTCTTGGTTTCCTCAAGCGCCTTGAGGAAACTTTCACGCGTCAGATCTCGGCCGCTGCGTTTGAGCGCATCGATGATCAGTTCCGATCCGGACATGCCGAAGAACGTCACGCTTTGAATACGGTCGGAAGGAAAGTATTTTCGGTAGATATCTTCGTAACGCTTGATCTGCGGACTTCCGGCAGGGTAGCGCAGGAACGAAATCGAGTTGAGATTTGCAATGGCCTCGGCGCTTCCCGCCCGCGCCGCCAGATCGGGAAGATCCATTCCCGAGGTCGTGGTAACAAAAGGCCCCTTAAGACCGAACTTGTAGGCATCACGCAGGAAGACTGCCATTTCCGCGGGATAGGCAAAAATGGCGATCATGTCAGCGTTGGCCTGCTGAACCTTCAGAACCGGCGCCGTCGCATCGGATATTTTCTTGTCCAACTGCTCGGTCGCGACGATCTCGAATTTGCCTTGTGCGCTCTGGATAAAACCCGTGGCCTTGGTATCTGCCCATTCGTCGGCATGCTTTACAACCACGACGCGCTTGGCGTTCTGCTTGATCGTGAATTGCGCCATCAGCTCGCCATCAGCGGTACCCGGCAGCGAAGTCGTGAAAATGTAGGGATTGGCTGGGACGGCAATCTTGTCCAGCGTGGCAGTCATGACAACGAACGGAATTTTGTTGGCTACGATTTCGTCTTTGGCCGCGAAAGTGGCGCCACTGCACGTACCGCCATGAATCATGAAGACTTTGTCGCGATGGATCAGCTTTTTCACCGCGGCAACCGCCTTGACCGGATCGCAGGCATCGTCTTCGTGAATGATTTCGATCTTCCTGCCGTTGATTCCGCCGGCGTCGTTGATCGCATCATAGAGGGCGATCGCGCCGTTGTTAATGGGATAGCCCCACATGCTGGTCGGGCCCGTCAGCGGCCCGAACATTCCGATCTTTATCGTGGTGTCATCAACGCCGATCTCGGCGGCTGCATCGGTTGCGGTGGTTCCGATTGCCAGCAGGCAAAGAGCAAAACTCCAGACTAGCTTGGTCGCTGAATGCTTCATGATCCAGATTCTCCCTGAGTTCTCGACATGTCGTTTTGCATGCCCTTGAGTTGGTTTGGTTTTCTACTATTTTTCCGAAGCTCGGAAAATCTATACCAGGGCGTTTTCCGACACACCGTAGTCGTTGTCGGCGAAACGCTCGAAGCGAAAAGAATGCAGCACCCGATCCGCCTTGCCGCCGTTAATCAGGCGCGCCACCAGGCTGGCGACGGTAGGCGAAATCGAAAGACCGTGTGCACTGAACCCGGCAGCAATAATGAGACCCGGCAGCTGCTTCACCGCGCCTATGACCGGGATGAGATCCGGCGTGACGTCGATTCTGCCTCCCCAGCGCTTGGCAATGCCGATCTTTCGCAACCGCGGAAAAACTTCGCAGAGGCACTCGAAATTGCTGTCGATCCACGCACTGTTGGGACGAGGCTCCGGCATCTCCTGGAACACCCCCCCTGGAGTCAATTCTCGCCGCAGATGCCGGAAAGACTCCTCCCCGAAGCGCAACTTGAGCGTACTCCGATTCTTCACAAAATTCGGCATGAACTTGCCGAAATCACGCAGTGATCGCAGGGACAGGTCGTATTCGGAATCGAGCGCGTGATAGCCGTTGCTGAAGTTATAGCTACCATCCGATCTTGGGCGAAAGGCGACCTTCGACGACCAGACGGCCACCGAGCTGCCAGCCTGCGCCGGATGCGTTCGACCGACGGACGACCGTACGCTTTGTAGCGGCAGATCGATACCCGCCGTGCGCAAGATGTCTGCGGATCCGACTCCCGCCGCACACACAACAATCGGTGCCCTCACGAAACCCTGCGCGCTGCGGACCCCGCTGACCTGCCCGGCCGAAACCTCGATCGCAGTCACCGGACAATGTTCCGTGATGGTCACGCCCTTCGCCCGGGCTGCCTGCTCAAAGGCCTTGCAGGCACGCTCAGGCTCGGCGTGTCCGTCCTCCTCGGTATATAGCCCGCAGGGCCAGACCAGATCGGCGTCGGGGATAAGCGCGCGGATCTCGGCACGCTCTATCATCCGCGATTTGACCCCGTATTCGCGCGCGATTTTTTCTGAAGTTTCCAGGCGGCTACGTTCCGCGTCATTCTCGGCGGCCACGAGTATGCCGGATCTGACAAAATCGGTCGGCGCGCCGAGCCGTTCGGCAAGACCGGGCCACCTCGCGAGCGCATCGGCGGCAAGCGGTATCTCAGCGGGATGCCTGCCCTGCTGGCGAATCAGCCCCCAGGCGCGAGACGACTGCTCCCGGCCGACAGTGCCGCGTTCGAAGAGGCCGACCTTCATGGCACTGGTCGTGGCAAGCTCGAAGGCCAGCGCGCAGCCGATGATGCCACCGCCGACGATCACCACATCGAAGCTCCTTTCCGCCAAGTGATGCATGGACAATTCCCCCAAACGGTACTGCGTGAAAAACGCCTGGAGTATCAGAGCTTGACCATCACATGGCGCGGCACGGTGTAGTCCTCAAGCGCATACATGGACAAATCCTTGCCATAGCCGCTGTGCTTGAAGCCGCCGTGGGGCATCTCGTTGACCAACATAAAGTGCGTATTGATCCACGTGCAACCGTATTGCAGTCTGCGCGTTACTCGCATGGCGCGCGTAATGTCCTGTGTCCACACGGAGGACGCCAGGCCATAGTCAGAGTCGTTGGCCCAGGAAATAGCCTCTTCCGTGTCGGTAAACCGCGTCACGGACACCACTGGGCCGAATACTTCCCGACGTACGATCTCATCGTTTTGACGCGCGCCGGCGATGACCGTGGGCTCATAGAAAAACCCGCTGCCGTCGCGCGCTTTGCCGCCGGTTGTAACTTCCATATGCCCAGCAGAGCGAGCCCGCTCGACAAAACTGGCGACACGATCGCGCTGGCGTTCGGTAATCAGCGGCCCGAGCTCCACGCCTTCCTCGTTCTGGGCACCGATCTTGATGGAACTGACGGCACTGGTGAGATCTGCAACCAGTCGGTCGTAGATTTTGGCGCCCGCGTACAAACGACAGGCTGCCGTGCAATCCTGGCCGGCGTTGTAATAGCCGAACACCTTGATGCCTTCGACGACCGCAGCAAGATCAGCATCATCGAAGACGATAACGGGCGCTTTGCCGCCCAGCTCCAGATGGGTACGCTTGAGCGTGCTGGTCGCTGCCTGCAGTACCTTGCGGCCGGTCGCAACGTCTCCGGTCAGTGAAACCATGCGCACCAATGGATGCTCGACCAGGGGTTGTCCCACACTGACGCCACGCCCGCAGACAACGCTGAATACACCCTTGGGGAACACGTCGGCCAGGATACGGGCCAGCAGCAGCGTGGAAAGCGGCGTCTGTTCGGAGGGTTTGAGGACGATCGTATTTCCGGCCGCCAGCGCCGGTGCTGTCTTCCATGCCGCCATCAGAAGGGGATAGTTCCAGGGTGCGATTGACCCCACCACGCCGACTGGATCACGCCGCACGACGCTGGTATATCCGGACAAATACTCTCCCGCCATCGGGCCGTGCAGGGATCGCGCGGCGCCGGCAAAAAAACGGAAGCAGTCCGCGATAGCGGGGATTTCGTCTTCCAGGGCACGAATATAGGGTTTCCCCGTATTTATTGACTCTATCCGGGCAAACGCTTCGGCATGCATCTCGATTAGATCCGCCGATCGCAGCAAAAGCCGTGACCGCTCCTGCGGCGTGGTGTCACGCCAGGAATTCTCGAAAGCACGATGGGCAGCGGCGACTGCCTGATTGATCTGCTCGAACGACGCTTCGGACACAGTGGCGATACAGCGGCCGGTGGCCGGATCAAGGATCTTCTCACCCTCTCCCTCGCCGTCGACGAACTCACCGCCGATCAGCAATTGGGTATTGATCAGCGCTTCGATTTCCAGCTTGGCCACGGCCCCCCCTATAGGTTTTATGCAGCGCTTTCCGGCCTTCGGATATCCCATTGAAGTCAATGATGGGAAACGCGAAGCTGATGAATCAGTCGATTGACCGAATGATTGGACGAAAGCGCATTTCGTGCCGCTATCCTACAGAGCGCGCGCACACTCTCAAAATTCAATATTGTCACGGCACGCTATCTAAAAAATAGATAAACCCAGTTTATCATTTCATTTCTTGCATATCCCAGCGGGCTTATCATCCCATGAGTCGCCACGTAACACTCAAGCAGTTCCGCTATTTTCTAGCCGTCGCCGAATCCAATTCCGTCGCCGCCGCCTCACGCATGCTCAACATCGCCCAGTCGGCGGTCACCAAAAGCATTCTGGAATTGGAAGCCACGCTTGGGCTTGTTCTGTTCGAACGCAGCACCCGAGGCATGCAGCTTACTCCGGAGGGTCATCATTTCCTGGTCAAGACCAGACGGGTCATCAGCGCGGTGGCTGACGCGACGCGCGGTGTGCACCAGAGCGTCGCCTCGTTGAGCGGCTCGATTACCGTAGGAGCCACGAGCCTGGTGGCAGGCTACTACTTATCGGAACTGTTTGCCCGCTTCAAGCGAACCTGCCCCGGGGTGGCCTTGCATGTCGTGGAAGACGAGCCCCCCTTTCTCGAACACATGTTGATCAACGGTGAACTGGACGTCGGCATCATGATGTCGAGCACCCTGGCTGAACCACAGGCGCTGATCGTGGAGGAGCTCACGCGCTCGCCGAACCGGGTCTGGATGGCGGCCGACCATCCGCTGGTCAACCAGGAAGAAGTATCACTGGCCGAATGTACGATGTATGGCCAGGTCGTGCTGAACGCTGACCACATCGATCTGCTGATCCGCCGCGTATGGGACACCCACAAGCTGCAGCCCCGAGTGGCATTGCAAAGCAAGTCTCTGGAAGCCGTACGATCACTGGTGGGAGTCGGTGCAGGCGTGGCCGTGCTTCCCGACTTTCTCTACCGGCCCTGGACGCTCGATGCCGAACGCGTAGAGGTGCGCAAACTGCGCGATCCCGTACCCACGGTAGACGTAGGCCTGGTATGGCGCCGGGGTTCGCAACCCAGGCCCCAGGTCATAGAATTCACCGAAGTGGCGCGCGACCAGTCCCGTCTGCGGCGACTGGCCCCCTGAGCCGCTCATTTCGTCGCGTCATAACGCGATTGAGACAGCTGGCCGGCAAGTGGGCGCAGGTATGCTATGGCTATCTCCATATGACGCGTTAATCTCGCAACGCCATGGCGCGCAGCAGCGCGTCAATCTGACCGAATGCATCCTGCTGCCACTGCTCGGGCGTGAGATCGCCCAACACATGCGTGTCTTCGACAAAACGCCTTACGCAAGTAGGACCGTATCCCTCGAAGGTGTCAAACTTGTCGGCGATGTACCGGAAACCACGCTCGCCACTTTCATGCCCTAGCAATGGGCGACACTCTTGTGCCAAAGCGTCGATTCCTTCAGGATAGTTTCGTACGCAGTAGTAGATGTCGTAAGCGTCCTTCGGCTTGTAGCGGCCCGCCAGCGCATGCCCCTTCATGGCCAACAAGGCAGGTATAGAGAACACTGCGATCTCCACGCGGTTCGTTCCTCCGTCCGGCATCGGCCCCGCCACTGCTACCAATTGGTAGAACCGCATGGCCAGATCGGCGCCATCCGCTCGTTACACGGCGAAGTCGCTGATCAAGGGCGAATTGTTCTTGACGATCTCTGCGTCCCGCGGCGTCAGGAAATCGACCACGATGTCGATCGCTTCACCACCATCTCGCGCGGGAACTTGGCGAACGGAGTCCCTCGCGCTGGGCGTATCCATGGCCCTGAAGCGCGCCGATCAAGGTTGCGTACTCACCATCGCCGAGCGCTTCGACATCCAGTCCGATGTCCACGTCGAGCGTACCCACATGAAGCATGTCCTCGGTAGCGAGCAGCAGCCAGGAAATCCGCGCCGCCAATGATGGCGAATTTTCCTTTGAAACTGTCAAGAATCTGGCCAATCTCGATCAGCACAGACTTTACGGCCGCCGTCGTGCGGTCGTCGTATTCGGCGGCCGGCTGTGATTCCTGGGGTAGTGTCATGGGGGCCGTGAAAGCCTTTCCTGGCGTAAATGATCGGCAGCCTCGAGGCCGCGTTCGCCGGCAATAGAGAGATCGAGGTAGGTCTGAACGAGACTCGTGCAGACTGCGCCTGGCACTGGCTCAATCGTACCAGTGAGTAGTCCCATGTCTTTTGGCACGAGGACGACTACGTTCAGAGAGGATCAGGCCATCGTCCGAGGCACATGCCCACTCCCTATTAATCAGGCCCGTACGCACATTGCTGACGTGTCCAAGACTGACCCCGGAGCTTTTCAACAACTCCGTAACCGGCTATGCACGGCTAGGCTTACGTAGCATGATGCGCAAGACATGGGCCGGAACAACGACTTGAGTTCACGTTGTTCAGCTTCAGGTTTGTCCGCCACCGCGCGCTCGATGAACACGCCATCGAAAGTGATTCAAACGTTTCCCAGCAAGTCAAGATAGCCAACACCATGCTCTTCGCATAACTGCCTCACCACGGGTGAGACGTAGGCTGCGATGAAAACGGGCGCCGTCCCAGGGGGCTCGCTACGTGACATAGTTCCGCAGTTCTAGCAGCGCTGACCGGGCGTACCGAGGTTGACCGTTCGACTTGTACTCGCAAATGAGTCGATGTGGCTGTCCATCCACAAGCAGGCGGACGGTTAAGTCTGGTTCTCAATCGCCGGACGCGATTTCAGTGTCAATGCCCCCAATGTGAAGGATTGGGATCTTCTCAAGCAACCCGCGTAGTGCTTCGCCAGCACGAGCCTCCGCTTCTTTCATTGGATAAACCCATTTCAGCATACGCTGAAAGCATCAAATTCTTTGAAATCTATTGCAGAACAGTTCTGTCGCTCTGCAGTGCCACGTCCCACGCTCGTTGTACTGCGGAGGTCCATGGAGGCCTATCGATGACTATGGAATTTTCTCTTGCCGGGGACGTGAAACGAATGCAAGATCAAGTAGTCTGTTGACGATAATGCCAGAAAGACAATTAGGAAACAATGACTTAAGGCTCTAGGTCGAGACGCACCTCCCGCTCCAGAATTTGATTCTCGTGGCCTACGAAAATCCAGGCAATACTAAAAATCGTTGATCGAAGGGACGAATCGCAAGATTCGTCCCTTTTCTTTTACGCTTGAATCTGCCCTATAAGCAGCAGCACACGGTCAATAGATGGTCACGCCGCTATCGACGGAAATGATCTGGCCCGTCGTACGCTGCGACTCATCCGATGCCAGGTAAACGGCCATATGCGCCATGTCGATGGGTTCACAAACGCCCAGCAGGCACTGGTCAGCCAACTTCCGCAGTTCAGCGCGCTCGTCGATGAGACTGCGCACGCGATCAGATAGCGTCAACCCCGGTGCGATTGCGTTCACGCGTATCCTGTCGGGCGCGTATTCCGGCGCCATGGAACGGGTCAAGGCATGAACCCCGCCCTTTGCCGCCGTATAGCAGTCGCGTTCCGTCAGCGCCATCACCGCCACCATCGACGAGAAATTGATGACCGAGCCGCCGCCGGCCTTCTGCAAATAGGGGATGCCATATTTGCATACGAGAAACGTGCCGTACAGGTCCAGGCGGATGGCGCGCCAGAACTCGTCGTCGGCGACCTCGGTAACGCGGCCGTCCTGAGGAGTCGACCCGCCGGCGGCATTACATAGCACGTCGATCCGCCCGAAGGCCTTGGCTGCGTGGGCAAGGCCGGCCTGAACGCTTGCTGGATCAGTCACGTCCAGGGCCATGGGGATAATGTTGTCGCTGCCGCTTGCCTGCGCGGCAGCTTGAGCGCTGCTGAGATGAATGTCGCCCGCCAGCACCATGGCGCCTTCGGCGCAGAATAGCTTGCAGATCTCCGCTCCAATGCCGCCGCCGGCGCCTGTCACGAATGCTACCTTGCCTTTTAATCTGTTCATGAATGTCTCTCCTGGATTAGCCGTTTGTTGATGAATCGATAGATCTCGCCGCGAGATGCCCCTCTCGAATGGCCGGCTGGATGTCCCGCGCCGACAAGGCATCGCCCACGATATGAAGTTGCGGCACGCGCCCGCGCAGTGCGTGCCATATTTCGTTCTGTGATTCCCGGTAGCCGACCAGCACCACCGTATCGGCCGGAATCGCCTCGGCTGCCGTACCGAAAATCGGCCTGATCCGCGCCATGCCCTTTTCGATGGCAACCACTGCCGACTGGGTATGAAGCCGGAATTTTCCCGCGCGATGGAAGCGCTGCAGCGCGGCCTGGGTCCGGCCGGTAGCCTCCATGGCAGGAGCAAACATGAGATGGCGAGTAACGTATGTGACCTCGACGCCATGATTAATAAGCGCCTCGCAGCAGCCGATTGCTTCGTAATGGCCCACGTCATCGAACACCATCGCGGTCCGGCCGTAATCCCGCTGGCCGCCCATCGCAATATCCAGCGATGTCAATACTCGCGCATCCGGCTCGATCCGGATCCGGCTGGCGGGATCGGCGGTTTGCGTGAAGTCCTGGACGGCGGTGGGCTGGGACCCGGTCGCCACGATAACGACGTCCGGATTCTCGGCAAGCACCTCGTCGGCGCCGACATATGTCGACAACCTGACGTCGGCGCCCAGCCGATAAATTTCATGTTCGAGCCAGACCGCGATGTCGCCGATGGCGTGCGACTTGGGCATGTGCCGGGCGTAATTCAACAGGCCGCCCAGATCGGCCGCGGCCTCGACCAGCGTGACGCGATGCCCTTGCAGCAGCGCAATGCGGGCAGCTTCCATGCCCGCGACGCCGCCCCCCACCACCAGCACCCTGCGCGGAGTCTTCGTCTTGATTATTTTTTCTTCGGAAAGCTGCTCTTCATGGCCCACTACGGGATTCACTGCGCAACCCATGCGTCCGCTGAACACGCCGCCGATGCAACCCTGGTTACAACCTATGCAAGGCCGGACCTCGGTACCGCGCCCTTCCCGCGCCTTCACGACCAGACGCGGATCCGCAATCATTCCGCGCACCATATTGACCATATCCGCCTGGCCGGCTTTCAGGGCCTCTTCTGCATCGTCCAGCGTGGCGTACCGGCCCACGATCATTCGCGGCACGGACGCGCCCTGGCTCATGCGGTCACTGAAGGGAAGCTGGTAGCCCACCGGCTGGTCCATGCCCGCATATCTCTCGACGTGAAAATAGTAGTCGCCGTGGGTGATGTTCACGAAATCGATCAGTCCTTCCGACTGCGCGCGCAGGATGATTGCGTTGACATCTTCCGCGCAGAGAATGCGCGGATCCGAACTGTCGCCGATGCGCATGCCCAGCGCGAAATCCGAAGAGGTCGCGGCGCGGATGGCGCGCAAGGTATCCAGCAGCAGCCGGATCCGATTTTCGAAATTGCCGCCATACTTGTCGGTTCGCCGGTTAAGGACAGGGGAAAAGAACTGCGAGAACAGATAGCCGTTTCCCGCCAGGACTTCCGCACCTTGCATGCCCGACTCTTCGACCCGCGCGGCGCCTTGAGCATAGGCCGGAACCAGTGCTTCGACCTGATCGGTGGTCATGGGAATGGGCGGCGCCACCGAATACCGGCCAGGCAGGGCCGAAACCGCCCACGGCAGCCCCCCGGCGGCCGACGGATCCGTGTACCCGCCGTGCCAGAGCTGCTGGAAGAGCTTCATCCCGGTGGGCGCGATAGCCTTGACCATCCGTTTCATGGGCGCAATGGCGCCATCGTCGCGTATGCTCAGCGCAAACGTCGACGATTCGTGCACCGAAGCGCCCTCGACGATGGAAAGGCCCGCGCCCCCCTTGGCGCGCTCGAGATGATAGGCGATCAGGTCGTCGTTGATATAAGCGCGAGAGAAAGCCGTCGCATGGGCGGTTCGCACAATGCGATTCGGAATTTCCACCGGGCCGATCCTGATCGGCGACAGCACACGCTCATACATCGCTATTCCTTGCCTGGAAAATGATGGCGCCGTATCAGGCAACTGAACGTTTTGACGTTATCCCTCCGTCCACCGTGACGATCGTTCCTGTCGTGTAGCTTGAACGCGAAGATGCCAGGTAAACGAAAAGATCGGCCACCTCTTCCACGGTGGCGGTGCGCCCCAGCGGATACTTCGCCAGCAGCTCCTCGGAGCGGTTCGCATCTCCGAACAGATGAGCGGCGTGGCTCTTGAGCACCTTGACAATGCGCTCTGTCGCCACTGGCCCGGGATTGACGCCCACCACACGGATGCCGTCTTCGAGGCTGCGGCCGCCCAGGGCGCAGGTAAATGCCATGAGGGCCGCGTTGCCGGTACTTCCGGCGATGTAGTTGAAATCGAAGTTCTGGCCGCCATTGCCGATGTTGTTCAGGATGACCCCGCTTCCGCGCTTCTTCATTTCGGTGTACATCTCGCGGGTCAGGTTGATGTAGCCGAATACCTTCAGCTCCCAGCCCTGGCGCCACGCGGCTTCATCGACCTCCCACAGCGTTCCCCCGGGGATGACGCCGGCATTGTTCACCAGAATATCGGCGTCGCCAGCGAAATCGATGACTTTGGCGATAGCTCCCGGCAGCGTCATGTCGAGCGGAAGAACATCCACGCGCACGCCGTGAGCGGCGCGCAGCTCGCCAGCCAGCGCCTCTAGTTTGTCGGCCGACCGCGCAACCAGCGAGACCCGGCACCCTTCTTTGGCAAAGGCCCTGGCAAGGCCTGCGCCTATGCCTTGCGAAGCGCCTGTTACCAGTACGTGCTGGTTTTCGAGCATCAAATCCATGCTTTTCTCCCTTTTTCCTTTTCTGGCCGCGCTAGTGCGCAGCCGAAAATCACATTCCCATGTAGGCACGCCGGACGCCCGGATCGCTGGCCAGTTCCGGGGCCGGCCCTTGCCGAACCACACTGCCCCTTTCAAGCACGTAGGCATAGTCGGCCATGTCGAGCGCGATCTCCGCATTTTGCTCGACGAGCAGAACTTCCACCCCCGTGTCGCGTACCGTTCGAAGCACCTCGGCGATCTTGTCGACGACGACCGGCGCCAAGCCTATCGTCGGCTCATCCAGCAACAGAATTCTCGGATCGCTCATCAATGCCCGCCCCACCGCCACCATCTGCTGCTGCCCGCCGCTCAACGTATGCGCCGGCACGTCGAGCTTGGCCTCCAGGTCCGGGAAATACGACATGACGTTCTCGAAATCTTTCGCGATCGCAGCCTTGTCTTGGCGGCAATAAGCGCCGAGATCGAGGTTGTCGCGTACCGACATCTCGCCGAAAAGCCTCCTGCCCTCGGGAACCAGACTGAGGCCGTATTTCACGATAGCGTCCGGCGATGCGCCAGATACTTCTTTATCGTGCACACGAATACCCCGTGCCGTGGACGGATGCAGTCCGGCGATACATTTCATCAAGGTGGATTTGCCGGCGCCGTTGGCGCCGATCAATGTCACGATTTCGCCTCTGCGCACGTCGAGGCTGACCTCGTGCAATGCCGGCACAATGCCGTAGCTTGTACTAAGCCCGTCCACAACCAGCACGACGTCATCATTTCGCATGTCCCACCCCCAGATAGGCGTCGATAACGCTTTGGTCATTGCTGACGTTCTCGGGTGTTCCCGTGGCCAGCATGCGTCCATGGTGCAGAACCACGATGCGGTCGCATATTTGCATGACGGCTTTCATATTGTGCTCAACCAGCAAGACGGAACTGCCGAACTCGTCCCGGAAACGGCGGAATACATCCAGCGTAGTCATGACTTCGGTTTGATTCAGCCCGGTCAGGGGTTCGTCCAGGCACAGCAGAATGGGGCGATGGGCAAACGCAATGGCGATGCTGACCAGGCGCTGCAAGCCGTGGGGCAAGTTGCCGGCCACCTCATCGAGCTTGTTCTCCAGCCCCAGCAATTCTGCCGTCTCTTGAACACGGGCCAGGCGCTGCGCATGCCTGCCGTGCGGCAGGGCGCCCATGGCGCCTACCAGGATGTTCTCGTGCACAGTCATGGAACGCATCAGACTACTGTGCTGAAACGTGCGTACCAGGCCCTGACGGCTGATGTATTCGGGCGATTTCCCGGTCACGTCCTTTCCTGACAGCGTCAGATTGCCGCGTGTAGGCCTGGTAAATCCGCTGATCAAATTGAACGTGGTGCTCTTGCCGGCTCCGTTGGGACCGATAAGACCGAGGATTTCCTTCTGCCGAACCTCGAAATCAAGATCGGAGACGGCGACCAGGCCCCCAAACACCCGTGTCAGGCCCTGTACTTTTAATAGCTGATCCATCCCATGCCCCTTTTCTCCGGATCTTTCAGGCTACCGGCCTCTGTCCGCCAGCGGTCTTTGCGGACCTGCGCAGCAGACCAAGCAGCCCCTTCGGCAAGACCAGCAACGCGATCACGATCGACGCACCGTAGAAAATCGGCTCGCTGCCGCCCATGCTCATAGACCAGCTGCCAAGCAGTATCAGCAGGGCGGAGCCCGCTACAGGCCCCAGCGGATGGTCTTCTCCACCAACTTTCAAATAGGCCAGGATGAAGGTCGAAAGCAGAAAGCCGAAATCAAGAGGGCTGATCACATTGTTGACGTAGGCGCTCAGGCCGCCAGCCAGCCCGGCGGCGAAACAGGCGATGGCCAGGCAGGCTATCTTGACCCAATGCACCGGAATTCCCACGGCGCGCACCACGTTTTCGTTGTCGCGCACCGCCCTGAGCAGCTTGCCGAACTGTGAACACTCGAACAGATACAGCGCCAGGATCACGATGCCCGCGAACAGCACCACAAAAACTGCGAAATGGGCATCGAATATCTCCGGAGGAAATATGCCGACCATACCGGAGTTGCCGCCAAGCCAATCCGACTTCGTATAGATGATGCGCATGACCTCGGTGAACGCAAAGCCCACCAGCAGGAAATAAGGGCCCCGGGTCTGCAACGTGCAGAACCCGAACACGACGCTCACGGCGCCCGCGAGCAGGCCGGAAAGCAGCAGCGAAACGGCGAACGGCAGCTCGAATATGGTCGCGCCGACCCCGGCCGCATAGGCGCCTATGCCATAAAACGCAGCAACCGCGAAGTTCAGCTCGCCGATCAGCATGACGAACCGCAGGCTGGATGCCCCGATGGCGGCAATGGCGACCCACATCGCCAGACTGCCCGAATAGCCATTGCCGAGCGCAATGGTGGCTGCACCAGCGGCAATGATCGCCGCGACCGCATACAGGAGTTGAATCTTAGGCACGGCCCAGCACTCCTTGTGGTTTGACCAGCAACACCAACATGACGAGCACGAAAATCGCCAGGCTGGCACTGGAAGGATCCAGGTAGAAACCGACGAAAGTCTCTAGAAAGGCGATGAACAGGCTACCCAGAATGGCCCCCGGAACACTGCCCAGCCCGCCGATGATCACCGCGATGAAGCCTTTGATCAGATAGCTGTCCCCGAAGACTGGCGTCACCGTGGAAATTGGCGCGATCAGGGCTCCGGCAATGGCACCGATCGCCGTGGCGAGCACGAAACCCCGGAATGCGATGCTACGGTAGGCAATGCCCTGCAGCATCGCGGACTCGTGGTCGATTGACACGGCCCGCATGGCTTTGCCCAGCCGTGTGGTCGCCAGCATCCAGACCAGCAAAGCCGCCAGGACCACTGCGAGCGCGCACAGCAGCAGACGCTGCGAGGACAGGGACATGCCAAGCAAGCTCACATTCCCCCCGAGCAGCGGCGGAACCGTCCGCACCCCGCCGCCGAACAGATCCTGGTTGATGCCTTCAAGGAGCAGGACCAAGCCTACCGAAAGGACGAACGATCCCGTCATGTCGCGCTGAAAGCGGCGAAACGCGAGTTGATACAAGATCGCCCCCAGCAGCGTGGCGCACGCAATACCGGCGACGCAGCCCAGCACATAGGCAAGCGTTATGGAAAACCCATGCGAGAGGAACCACGGAATCGCCACGGACACAATCAACGCAGAGATCGTAAAGAACTGTCCGTGCGCGAAATTGACGATGCGCAGCACGCCGAAAATAAGCGTCAATCCAAGTGCGAACAGCACGTAGACTGAACTGATCTGCACGCCGATCAGAATAAGCTGGACTACCGTTTCCATGGCATTTCTCGCATGGTGGCGGGCATCACTGCCCAGTCTTCTTCTTGAGTTCTTCCGGCATCAGGCGCGAGAGTTCGACAAGTTTCCCGTTCTTGATCTGCGTGACGATTACAGGCTCGAGCATCTGCTGGGGCGAACCGTACTCGCTTTGGCCGCCAAACGCGGATTTTCCGCCATAGAACGAAGTGAAAGTGATGGTTGGCAAGGTCTGGGCCACGACCTTGGGATCAATGCTTTGCGCTTTTTCCATCGCAGCCCTCAGTGCCATCACCGAATCGTAGAAACCGACTTGTATGGCATTGAGCGAATCGCCGCTCACCTTGTGTACGCCGGCATCCAGGGCGCGCTGGCGCTCGGTGGCCGTCGGGCCATCGAAGGTAATGGCAGCGCCCAGATAGGTGTTCTCGGCCGCATCGCCTCCGGTGGCGAGCAGGCCGCCAGCTCCCGTGCCCACTTCAACCACCTGTACTCCTTTCCATCCCAAAGCAGCCAGTTCCTTCAAGATCAGGCCGGCGTCGGCGGGGGGGCTGGAGCACAAATCGACCGCGTCGGGCTTCAAGGCCGCGATCTTGGCGGCAAGCGGCTGGAATTCTGTCGTGCCGCGTTCGTACCGGTCGGTCGACACCACGGAAAGGCCCGTGGCTTTCCATGCCTGATCGGCCACCGCCTCGGTTTCCTCTCCGGTCGCGTCGTTCGGATTAACCAGCACCACCGTCTTGATCTGCGGGTTGGCCTGCTTGATGTATTGGACCAGGGGCCTGGATATCTCGATCGGCGTGTTCATCTCGGTGAACGTCAGGGGATACTTGGGCCCCTTCATGCTCTTTCCCCATGCCACAGTGAAATGCAGAACGCCCTTACGTTCGCTCATGGACTGCAATGCGCGCGCCGGCGCGGTACCCAGGCTGCCGCCTATAAACTTCACGCCGTCTTCGTTGAGCAGGCGCCGCCCGACTTTGGCGCCTTCTGCCGCGTTGTACTTGTTGTCATAGGCAATGCATTGGAAGTTGTAAGTCTTGCCATCGACTTTGACACCGCCCGCAGCCTTGACTTCTTCGGCAGCCTGCTGGCACATGTATTCGCTACCCTTCCCCCAGCTCGCGCCGGCGCCGGACAAGGGAACCGACAATCCAAGCTTGATGATTTCGTCCGCATGGGCGGGTACGGCCGTCGATGCAACCGCGACCGCGGCGCTCGCCACCAGGCCCTTCAGTATGCTATGCATGATTTGTCTCCTGTCTTTGAATGGAATACTGCTTTGCAACGCCGGCATCGATGATCAGAACGAACGCGGAAGCTTCAAGGTGTGCTCCGCGATATGGCTCAGAATCATGTTGGTGGAAATGGGAGCCACCTGGTAGAGACGTGTTTCCCGGAACTTGCGCTCGATGTCGTATTCGCAGGCGAAACCGAAGCCTCCATGCGTCTGCAGGCAGGCATTGGCGGCTTCCCAGCTGGCCTTGGCAGCCAGATACTTGGCCATGTTTGCTTCGGTACCGGCATTCTGGCGGGCATCGATCTTCTCGCAGGCCCGCCAGCGCATCAGGCTGGCGGCTTCCAGCTCGATGAAAGCCTCGGCCAGCGGAAACTGGATGCCTTGGTTCTGGCCTATGGCCCGGCCGAACACTTTCCGATCGTTGGCGTAGCTGCAGGCCTTTTCCAGAAACCAGTAGCCGTCGCCTATGCATTCGGAAGCGATCAGCGTACGCTCGGCATTCAAACCCTCGAAGATCACCTTCAGGCCCTTGCCCTCGGTCCCCAGCAGCGCGTCTTCGGGAATTTCAAGATTGTCGAAGAACAACTCGTTGGTCTCGTGATTGACCATATTGAGGATGGGTTTGACCGTCAGGCCCTTGCCGATGGCTTTATCCAGCTCGATGATGAAGCACGACAGGCCGTCGCTCTTTTTCTCGACCTTATCCAGCGGCGTGGTGCGCGCAAGCAGAATCAGCAAATCGCTATGCTGTACGCGGGATATCCATACCTTCTGGCCGTTGATGATCCAACGGCCGTCTTTCTTGACCGCCGAGGTCTTGAGCTTGGTGGTATCGCTGCCCGTTGTCGGTTCGGTTACTCCCATCGACTGCACCCGGAGATCGCCCGCCGCAATCCTGGGCAGGTAGTGCTCTTTCTGCTTCTGGGTGCCGCTGAACACGATGGTGTTCATCACGTACATCTGTCCGTGGCAGGCGCCGGAGTTGCCGCCCGAACGGTTGATCTCTTCCATGATGACCGCGGCTTCGGCCATCGAAAGGCCAGGGCCGCCGTATTCTTCGGGAATCAACGCGGCGAGCCAGCCTGCCTTGGTCAGGGCATTGACGAATGCTTCCGGATAACCTCGCGCCTCGTCGACCTTGCGGTGGTATTCAGAGGGAAACTGGCTGCACAGGCTGCGCACTGCATCGCGGATTTCCTGATACTGATCAGGAGCAGAAAATTGGCTCATGAAGGCATTTCCTGGATCGGGATATTTTTGAAGACAAGAATCAAATGACCTGGCATCCTCGCAGTCTGGACACGGCCTCGGCATCCATGCCGAGTTCGGCCAGAATCTCGTCGGTATGCTCGCCGGCCAGGGGCGGACGCTGGCGGATCTCAGGCGGCGTGCGCGAAAGCGATACCGGCGTGGTAAAAATGGGAACCTTCTTCGAAGCACCCGGGTAATCCACCCAGTGGATCAGATCGGCAGCCTTGACAATTTCATCCTGCAGCACCTGGCGCGGAGAGTTGACGGGACTGGCGGGAATGCGTGCCTGCTCCAGCGCGGCCAATGCTTCGGCCAGCGTTTTTTCCTTGCACCAGGCACTCATCACATTGCTCAGGAATTCACCATTCTGGCCTCGCAGGGTGTCGTCCTCGAATCTAGGGTCGTCAAGTAGTTCGGGGCGTTCCACCAGCTGGGTCCAGCGCTTGAACATGGGCCGGCTGATGACCTGAGTAATGAACCAGCCGTCCTTGGCCTTGAAGATATCGGAAGGCGCATAGCTGGATGCTCGATTGAGCGTAGCCTGGCGGTCGAGCCCCAGCAAGGCTTCCTCAATCAGCGCGCCGCTGGCCATGTTGAGGCCGGTGCACAGCAGCGATGCCCCCACCTCTTGGCCCATACCGCTGCGCTGGCGTTCGTACAAGGCCAGCACGACGCCCAAAGCACAGGCGAGCGCGGTGGAAACGTCTATCACGGGCACCATCGCCTTTTGCGGCTGCTCGGGGGTGCCGGCGATATGCACGGCGCCGCTGAGCGCCTGCCCGACGCCATCGAAACCCACGCGATCGCGCAGGGCGGCTGCATTGCCGAAAGCATTGGACGCGACCAGAATGATGTCTGGCTTGATCTGGCACAGCGATGCGTAGTCCAGGCCCAGGCTCTGCAGCGTGCGCGGCGGCATGTTGGCGACGACCACATCGGTGTCGAGCACCAGTTTGCGCACGATTTCACGCCCCTGGGGGCTGCTCACGTCCAGCGTCATCGAGCGCTTGTTGCGATTGACCTGCAGGAAAAACGCGCCGTCGCCGTGCTCGGTCACGGGAACAATAAAGCGGTCCTCCCCGCCTCCGACGCGATCGATGCGAATGACTTCGGCGCCATAATCGGCCAGCAGGGCCGCGCAGAGCGGCCCGGCGATGAAGCGGCCGAAATCGAGAACTTTTATGCCTTCGAGTACTTTCATTGATTTGTGCATTTAATGATTTCAGTCGTCCATATGGCTGATTGCAGTGAATTCGTTCTGCAACAACCTGCCCATGGCCACTAATCGGGGGCCCAACGCTCGCTCCACGCGCGCTCGGGTCATGACCTGGCTGGCGCCGATGCAGGCCAATACGAAAGGAGATGCCCCTTCCAGCAGCACGGGCGTGGCAACGATGCCCAGATCGGGTTCCCATTCGCCAATCGCCGTGCAATAACCCTTTTCATTGACTTGAGCGATGCCCTCGCTGACCCGGCGACGCGTCCTGGACCAATCCTTGGACATGCGCTGCTGGACGTTTTTCAGCAGATAGGCGCGTTCGAGTTCCGGCAACGCGGCAAGCAGCGACCAGCCCATGGGCGAGAATGCAATTCCCACCCGCATACCCACGTACAGCGGCAGCGCCAGCGGAGACTCGAGACTGCGCCGACACTCGAGCACGGCCAGTTCGAGCCGGTCGCGCGTGGCCAGGCAGACGTGCACTTTGTTCTCAGCGGCGAAAGCCGCCATATGCTCGCCCGCCAGGCCTTGAATTGCCGAATGCGCGATGGCCGCGTAGCCCAGCCCCAGCACGGCGGCCGAAAGGCGGTATTTCCGCTCTTCGGCATCGTGCAGCAGATAGCCCAGCTGCGTCAGCGTTTGCGCAATGCGCGTTACCGTGGAAGGCGGCAAGCCCGTGCGCTGCGCGAGCTGGCCGTTGCTCAACCAGCGGTCATGGGGCTCGAATACGGCCAGCAGCGCCAATGCGCGAACCAGCGGCCTGACTACCGTGAAACCCGATTTAGGATGCATGCAGTCGGTCATGTTGGCCAGCGCGATTTCCGCGGTGATCCGGGTTCTGGCAGTGGTCAGGCCGCCACCCGTGCTGTTATTGGAAGGCCGTCCGAATGAAACGGCAACCCTCTCCAGGGGCATCGAACGCAGTGAGGATTGGAGCAGAGTCATTTCACGCCTCTGCGGAATCCGAAGCCGCCGCGCGTACCTCGTCGATCGCGGCGGGATTATCCAGCGATGACAGATCGCCCGGCGGCAACCCGCTATAAATATTGCGAATTACGCGGCGCATGATCTTGGAACTGCGAGTCTTGGGCAATTGCTCGACTACGTGCACCTTGCCGGGCCGGAACGGCCGCCCCAGGCGCTTGTCGACATGGCCGGTCACGGAGGCCCGTAGCGCTGCCGCTGTGGCATCGATATCGGGTTTCGGCACGACGAAGACCACCAGCTTCTGGCCCTTTTCGGGATCGTCTACGCCAATGGCCGCAGCCTCGGCCAGCTGAGGCAGTTCGAGCACCACCTCTTCGACTTCTGCCGGGCCCAATCGCTTGCCCGCCACCTTCAGCGTGTCGTCAGAGCGCCCCATCATGAAGAAGTTTCCCTCGGGGGTGCGCAATGCCAGATCGCCATGCACCCAGATCCCGGGAACAGTCCGCCAGTAGGTGTCGAGATAGCGCTGGTCGTCGCGCCAGAAGGAGTGCGTCATTCCCACGAACGGCGCGCGGATCGCGAGTTCGCCGACTTCGCCGGTCACGCTGTTGCCTTCAGGGTCGACAACATCCGCCGCCACACCGGGCGAAATGGTATTGAAGCCGCTAGGCGGAATCGGACGGATGGGAACACTGGCAAGCAGCGCGCCCGAAACCTCGGTGCCGCCGGTGTAATTGATCACCGGTGCGGTGCCATCGCCGAAGCGCTGCAAGAACCAATTGAAATGCTCGGGCGCAATGCTTTCACCCGCCGTGATCAACATACGCACCGAAGATCTGTCGCCCGCGAGCGCCAGCGCCTCGTGGCTGGCCATGCCGCGGATAAGTGTGGGCGCCGAACCGAAATGCGTCACCTTGTGGCGCTCCACCAGCCTCGACATACGTGACCAGTCGGGGTAGTCGGGCGCGCCGTCATAGCAGACCAGTGTGGCTCCGCGCAGCAGCGCACAACCCAGCACCAGGGTGCCCGCGATCCAGCCCATGTCAGCAGGCCAGCAGTAGACGTCGCCCGGGTTGACATCGAAATGGACCAGCGAATCGTGCGCGATCTTGATAGGGAAACTGCCGTGCGTGTGCACGACGCCTTTGGGCTTGCCTGTAGTTCCCGAGGTGTAGATCACCATGAAGGGCGTATCGGGGGTGACGATCGCGGGATCGCTTCCTTTGCCCTGGGCGGAGGAGGCCACTTGCCGCCAGTCCAGGTCGCGCGCGTCTTGATCCGTCTCGCCCTCGGCCCGCTTCCAGACCACACGCTCGAGCTGCGGCAGATTCCGCCACGCTTCACGCAGCGGACCCTGCACATCCACCCGCTTGGCACGGCGCGAGAACCCGGTGGACGCGATGACCAATTTCGCCTCGGCAGCGGACAGGCGGGCGGTGATGGCATCGACGCCGAAGCCGCTGAACAAAGGCACGACCAGTGCGCCCAGATGAATGATGGCCAGCAGCGAAATCGTTGCCTCGACACCATTTTCCATTAGCAGGCCGATACGGTCGCCCTGCCTGACGCCGCGTTCGGCCAAGCCTGCCGCGAAGTCTCGCACGCCGGTCTCGAGTTCGGCGTAGGTCAGGGAAATCACACTGCCGTCTTCGCGTTCACCGATAACGGCGGCCTGGCCGGCGGTAGCCGTGGCCCGGGACCAGTGATAGATCGTATTGACCCAATTGAGCCGCCCACCCGGAAACCAACTGGGAAACTCCGGGCCGCGCGCCAGGTCGACATAGCCCGAGGGAGGCTTATCCCAGACGATGTTGCACTCGCGCATGACCGTATTCCAGTAGCGTTCCGGCTCGGATACGGAAACGCGCATCAATTCTTCATACGAAGCCGCGCCCAGGACGCGCATGAGATGCGAAATACCGGAATGCTGCAATTCTCGCTGGCCGGGCTGCCAGACGAGAGAAGGATCGGTGTTGATCATGAAGGTTGTGTCTCCCCGTAATCCATGTTTTCTCAAGCGCGCTCGAATATCATGGCGATACCCTGCCCCCCGCCGATGCACATGGTTTCCAGGCCGTAGCGGGCCTGGCGGCGCTGCATTTCGTGAAGCAGCGTGCTCATGATGCGCACGCCTGTGGCGCCCACGGGATGCCCCAGGGAAATGCCCGACCCGTTGACATTGAGCTTGTCTTCCAGCGCCTCGATGGAGCTGCCCCAACCCTGCACGCACGACAGCGCCTGGCACGCAAAGGCTTCGTTGAGTTCGATCAGATCCATCTGGTCGAAGGCCAGCCCGGTGCGCGCCAGCACCTTGCGCACAGCCGGAACGGGGCCGATGCCCATGCGCGCCGGATCACAGCCTGCCGCGGCCCAGCCGACCAGCCAGCCCAGGGGCTCCAGGCCCAGCGCTTCGAGCTTGTCTTCCGCCACGATCAGGCAGGCGGCGGCCGCGTCGTTCTGCTGGCAGGCGTTGCCCGCAGTGACGGTTCCCTCTTTCATGATGGTGCGCAACTTGGCCAGGCTTTCCACGGTCGTTTCGCCGCGCACGCCCTCGTCGCGTTCGACGATAAGCGGATCGCCCCTGCGCTGCGGCACGGACACTGGAACGATCTCGGCAGTGAACTTGCCCTCGGCCTGAGCCGCCGCCGCACGCTGGTGGCTGCGCGCGGCGAAACGGTCGGCTTGCTCCCGCGAAATCTGATATTCGCGGGCCAGGTTCTCGGCGGTTTCTATCATGCCGCTGATCCGGCCGAACCGGTCTTCCGGCTGCGAACGCTCGCGCCCCCGGTCCAGCCTGTCGTGCAGCTTGACCGAACCCGCCCGCTTGCCCCAACGCATGTCGGTGGTGTAGTACTCGACGTTGCTCATGCTTTCGACACCGCCAGCCATGACCACGTCGGCAGCGCCGGTCTGCACCATCATCGCCGCCGTGGCCAGGGCCTGGACGCCGCCGCCGCAACGGCGGTCCAGCTGCATGCCCGCGACCTCGATGGGAAAATCAGCCTGCAGCGCCACCCAGCGCCCCGTGCAAGGCGTCTCGCCATTTGTATAGCTCTGGGCAAAAACCACATCGTCGATACGGGCGGGATCCAGCCCCGTGCGCCGCACGATCTCGCGCGCTACCGTGGCGCCCAGCTCTTCGACGGGAACCCCTTTCAATGCTCCTCCATATGCGCCCACGGGAGTGCGCAGCGGGGAGACTATGGCTGCTCGTTTCATTGCATTGCCTCTGAATGGTTTTACATGAATCAACCGTAGCGTCCGCCCGTGACGTGCAGCACTTCGCCACTGATAAAATCCGCGCGTTCGCTGGCGAGAAAAGCCACGGCGTCGGCGATATCGTCGGGATGTCCAGCGCGCTTGATGGGCTGTGCGGCCACGGCGCGCTCTTTGATGACTTCATAGGTAGACAGGGCCTGCACCATTTCCGTGTCCATGAAACCCGGTGCCACGCAGTTCACGGTAATGCCGTACCGCCCCTCTTCTTGCGCCAGCGCCTTGGCCATCCCGATCAGGCCGGCTTTGGCGGCGGAATAATTGGCCTGCGTGGGATTGCCCAGATGGGCGCGCGAACTGATGTTGATGACCCGCCCCCAGCCCTGCCCGATGTAATGCGGCATGACGGCCTTGGTGGCCAGGAACGCACCCTTGAGCATCACGTCCATGACGAAATCCCAGTCGTCTTCGCTCATTTTGACAAGGTATTTGTCGCGCGGCGCGCCAGCGTTGTTCACCAGAATATGCACGCCGCCGAAATGGGCCACCGTTTCGTCGACCAGCCGCTGCACATCCGCGCCCTTCGTGACATCGCCCACGATACAGTGAGCGGCCAAACCGTCGTTCTGCAAGGCTTGGGCCGTGGTTTGCGCCAATTCGGCGTTGATGTCGGTGATGACCACCTTTGCGCCTTCTTGCGCCAGCCGGCGCGCCGTCGCAGCGCCCAGGCCGCGCGCCGAGCCTGTCACAATGGCGACCTTGCCGTCCAAACCCAGATCCATCGCGGACTCTCCTTGTATGTGTTCAATCAGCGCAGATCGACCCGCGCATTGTTCAGAACCGTCACGCCGCGCTCCAGCGCCGTGACGCGCAGCGATATTGTTTGCGCGCGTTGCCACATTTCGACGCGCAGCGTGTCTCCGGGCCATGCCGGCGCCGTGAAACGCACGCGCATACCTGCAAAGCGGGTGTCGTCATAGGAAAGAACCGCACGCAGCACCGCGTGCGCCGCCACTCCCATCAGGGCCATGCCATGCAGAATGGGGCGCGCGAACCCCGCGGCGGCAGCTACCGCCGGATCGGCATGCAGGGGATTCGAGTCGCCGCTCAAGCGGTAGATCAGCGCCAGTTGCGCTGGTGTGGACAAGTCGCACACCTGGTCGGGGGGACCGTCCGGCATGGCATGGGCGGCTGGCGGCGCACCGGCGCTGCCGCCGGCGCCAAAGCCGCCGTCGCCGCGCAGCAGGCTCAGTTGCACGACCGTCGCCAGCAGCTGCCCTGTATCGGAATGGGTGATTTCGCGCGTCTGCTGCAAGAACGCGCCCTTGCCTTCGCCTTTGTCCCACAAGCCCGTGATACGGGTCGCCCCTTGCACGCGGCCGCTGACGGGCAACGGCGCGTGAATACGGATTTCCTGCTCGGCATGCAGCAGTTTCTGCCAGGTAATACCGGTATCGGGCTCGCGCGCCCAGAAGCCAGGGTAGGCCAGAATGTTCGCCATGGTCGGCATGGCGCGCAACGCGTTGCCGTCCTTCCCTTCGTAGACGTATTGCAACTGCCCCGCGTCCAGCGGGTCGCTGCCCATCCCCAATCCCAGAGCGTAGAGCTGAGTATCACGCTGGGTATATGCATGCTCGATGACCGGAAACGAACGCGCGATCAAGTGGCGGGGATCAATGGGCATGAAAGACTCGAATGGCGAAGGACAAGCTGTACGATGAGGCCGCACACTTATCCAGGTCAACGGATGAAGAATTTTTGTTCCATACATTGGAATGTTCGTAAATTCCGAATCCGCCCTTTCACCGCGATAAAGTGCCCAGGTGCATTTCCGGCTGCCGGAACAACATTATGTCGCCCCAGTAATGGGGACATAAGCATTTCGCTTGGGTATTCGCGAAATTTGGCATAGGCTTCGATAATCCGCCTGCCCAGCCAGGCCGAAGACGGTATCGAAGACAACTATGAACCTATCCAGAGACAGCGATACATCCGACCAAGCCACCCTGATGACCGTGGAACGCGGCCTGCAAGTGCTGCGCTCGTTCCGCTCGAACCGCACGCCCTTGAGCAACGCCGAACTGGTCAAGCGTACAGGCCTGCCCAAGGCCACCATATCGCGCCTGACCTCCACCCTGCTGCAGGTGGGTTTTTTACGCCGGGTGCCGGGCAAGCGCGAGTTCGAACTGGCGGCCGGCGCGCTGGGCATCGGCCATGCCTACCTGGCCACCAGCGAGCTGCTGCAATTCGCCCAGCCGCTGATGCAGGAACTGGCGGATCGACTCGATGTATCGGTGGCGCTGGGCGTCCAGGACGGCATTGACATTCTGTACGCCGGCTACTGTGTCAGCCGCAAGGTCGCCACACTGCGCCTGGGCGTCGGCTCGGTGCTGCCCATGGCCACTACCTCGATCGGCAGAGCCTATCTTTGGGGATTGCCGCAGGAACTCCGCCGTCCGCTGATCGCAGAACAGAAACACCTGGCCGGAGAGAAAGGCGATGCACTGGAGCGCGCCATCCGCTCATCATTTTCTGAACTCGAAACTCTGGGCACATGCGCCGTACTGGGCGGGTACCAGCGCGGCACCTATGGCGTGGCGCTGCCGGTGCACCTTGGCCTGCAGGGGACGTTGATGAGTCTGAGCTGCGGCAAAGCCGACGTGACGCTGGATTTGCAGTCTGAGCGCGAGCGCATCGCGCCCGCGCTCAAGGAAACAGCCGAACGGCTTGAAGCCCTGTCGGCGCGGTCTTGTGTGCAGCTGTAGTGCGGGCGCCACAGGGCGCCGCGCCACTGAAGAACATCGCGTTCCGGCATCGCGCCCTCATGCCTTGGGGGCCTTCGCCGACGGAAAGTCCGGCTGACGCTTTTCGCGCAGGGCCGCCAGGCCTTCCCTGACATCCGGCCCCAGGAAGCAGAGCATTTCCATGGCCAAAGAATTGTCGAACACCGGCCCGGCCATGCGCATCCAGTTATTGAGCGATTTCTTGGTCGCCCGTATGGCGTCCTGGCTGCCCCGCGCCAGCTTGGCCGCAACAGCCAACGACCTGGACAGCACCTCGGTACGGGGTGCGCAGAAAGTCACCAGGCCGATACGTTCGGCTTCTTTGCCATCGACAAAATCAGCCGTCATCAAGTAGTACTTGGCCTTGGCCATGCCGCACAGAAGCGGCCAGATGATGGCCGCGTGATCTCCCGCCGACACGCCCAGCCGGGCATGGCCATCCGTGAGCTTCGCATCTTCGGCCATCACGCTGACGTCCGCCAGCAGCGCGACGGCCAGCCCGGCGCCGACAGCCGTTCCGTTGATGGCTGAAATGATGGGTTTGTCGCAGGCCAGCATGTTATAGACGATGTCGGACGCCTCTTTCATCACCCGCAAGGTGGCTTCCTGGCTATTGGCCATTTCTTCCACCATGCTCAGATCCCCCCCGGCGGAGAACGCCCGTTCGCCCGCGCCGGTGACCACGATGGCCTTCACCTCCGGATCCTGGCTGGCGACGCCCCAGAGCTGGGTCAGTTCCCAGTGCATCCGGGCATTCGTTGCGTTCATCACGTCCGGGCGGTTGAGTGTGGCGAGCAGCACGCCGTCCGGCTGCCGATCAAACAGAATGAACTGAAAATCTTCATAGCGCATGGGGAAACCTCGACATAACAGGAAGTATTCACGCTGCATTGAGCCAGCAGACCGGCGACAGGGCAACGCCTGGAGTTTAAGTGTTCCGTACTTCGCGGCGGCCAAAGCACGGAACAGATGTCGGCAGCGGATTGACGTTTACTGCCCGGCTGCGCAAGCTGGCGAGACTTAGCATGGGACATCAGGTTACATGGCGCACGCACCACCGCTCGAGCTGGCAAAATACATCCGTCCGGGCGACACGCTGACGTTCGGGCAATCAGACGCCCACCCCCGGACGCTATTGCGCGCGCTGGTTGAGCAACGCCGCCAGATCGGAAGCGTACGACTGTTCCTGGGCATTGGCCAGGGCCTCGAGGGCCTGCTGCGGCCCGAGTATGCCGAAGATTTCACCTATCTTTCCTATTGCGGCAACGGCTCGAACCGCGCGTTGGCCAAGGCGGGCGTACTGGATATCGTCGTAGAGAGCTACTCCCGGTTCCCCTGGCTACTGCGCCAGGGCCCGCTGAAGATGGATGTAGTACTGCTGAAGGTTTCCCCGCCTGACGAACAGGGCAGATACAGCCTGGGCATGGCGCGTGAATATCTGGTTCCCGCGCTGCAAAGCGCGCGCGCCATCATCGCCGAGGTATCTCCTTCCGTGCCCTGGACTTTCGGGGGCCCCTACTTGCACGCGGACGACATCGATCTGCTGGTGCAGACCGACGACGACGACCCCGGCCTGGATGCCGCCGAACCGGGTCCGGTGGAGCAGGCCATCGGACGCAACGTCGCATCACTGATTGAAGATGGCGCAACACTTCAGACCGGCATCGGCGCTATTCCGGATGCCGTCCTGGCGGCTCTGGCCGGCCACCGTAACATCGGCCTGCACTCTGGCAGCCTGGGTGAAGGCATCATCGCGCTCGCCGAGTCGGGCGCGCTCACGAATCGCAGCAAGGGCATCGACGCCGGCCTGACTATCGGCGGCGTGCTCATGGGAGGCCCGCGGCTCCGGCGCTTCGCGCACCGCAACGCGCAGCTGGAACTGCGCAGCACCGAGTACACCCACAACGCGCAGGTACTGGCCAGCCTGGAGCGCTTCACTGCCATCAATTCCGCGGTCGAAGTCGACCTGAACGGACAGATCAATTCCGAAGTGGCCGGGGGCACTTATGTGGGCGCCATCGGCGGCATCGTGGATTTCCTGTGCGGCGCACAAGCCAGTAAAAACGGCGTACCCATCATTGCCCTGCCATCGATGGCCAGAAACCAGAGCCGCATCGTGGCGTCGCTGGCCGGCCCCGCCACTGTGCCGCGCGGCTGTTCGTGCGTGATAGTCACCGAATACGGCATTGCGGACCTCAGGGGGCTGACGCTCGGCCAGCGCGTCGACAAGATGATCGGCATCGCGCACCCTGACCAGCGCGATGCGCTCGAACGCGAATTCGCCGCCCTGCGCCCGCAGGGCTGGACAAGGCGCTGACAGTTGCCGGCGCTTTTTTTTGCGCCCTGGCGGCACGTTCAGACCATGGCCCTGCCCATCCATCGAGCGGTGCGGACCAGCGCGGCGCGTGCCGCTTCGGACAACGCAGCCATGCGGAAGAACCCGTGAATCAGGCCCGGGTGGCGCCATAACGTCACCGGCACGCCCTCGTCCAGCAGACGGTGCGCAAACCGCTCCCCTTCGTCCCGCAGGGGATCGAATTCCGCGGTCAACAGCAAGGTCGAAGGCAAGCCCGACAGATCAGGCGCGCGCAGCGGCGAGGCATGGGGATGCGCCGCCTCGCTTTCGTGAGCCAGGTAATCGGCCCAGAAACGGATCATCGCGGCCCGGGTCAGCGAATAACCCGACTGGTTTTCTATGTACGACGGCGTGGCCGGCGTATGGTAGTCGGCAACCGGATACACCAGCACCTGGGCGCGCACGGCGGGTCCGCCTTCGTCCCTGAGCCGTAACGCCGTCACGGCCGCCAGAGTCGCCCCGGCGCTGTCGCCCGCCAGCACCAGGCGGGACGGGTCGATATCCAGGCGTGCCGATTGCCCGGCCGCCCAGCGCACCGCCCGCAGGCAATCATCCGGCGCGGCGGGAAACTTGTGTTCCGGCGCCAGCCGGTAATCAACCGAAAGCACGGCGGCGCCGCTATGCGCGCACAAATCCCGGCAAACATGGTCGTGCGTCTCGATACTGCCGATGACGAATCCCCCGCCATGAAAGTACACGACCAGGCCGGAATACCTTTGCTCGATCGGCCGATACAGCCGGGCCTGGATAGAGTGGGTAGCGCAGGCGATCTCGACGTCCCGCGCCTGTGCGACGGCCGTGCGCTGCTCCAGGGGCGGATAGCGCATGCTGGCCCGCAGCGCGTCGAGCGGCATGGTCTCCATCGGCGGCATGCCCTCGAGCTGGTTCAGTGCCGCGGCGATCTCGGTATCCAGAGGCATATCGACTCCTACGCTCAAGCGGATGGCGCCGAGGGGGGTTTACGCAAGCGCCCGGGAGGTTTTCGCGTGCGCCGCGGGCTGGTCCGACGGCCCGGCGGCGCCCGCCGCGCGACTGAGGATAAACCCTTCGTAGCCCGCCGCAGCAACATCGTCGCATTTTTTTCGGTAAGTGCCGTGCCCGCCCAGATAAGGCAAAAAGACCTGGGGCTTTCCCGGCACATTGGCGCCCAAATACCATGAGTTGGCCTTCAAATACAGCGTGCGCGAGACAACTTCCTGGACATGTTCCATCCAGTCACGCTCAGCCTGAGGGTCGGCGTCGATGCGGTCGATGCCGTGGTCGCGCAGGTAAACCATGCAGCGGGTGATCCATTCGACGTGCTGCTCGATGCTCATCGACATGTTGGCCAGGGGGCCGGGGCTGCCCGGCCCCGTCACGGTGAACAGATTGGGAAAGCCGCTGGTCACCAGGCCCAGATAAGCCCTGGCGCCGTCTTCCCATTTGTCGTTGAGCTTGCGTCCGTTCAAGCCGCGGACGTCGATGCTCGTCAGGGCGCCGGTCAGCGCATCGTACCCCGTGGCATAGACCAGGCAATCGAGCTCGTGCATACCTTCGGTGGTCTCGACGCCGTTCGCCGCAATACGCTTGATCGGGGTGTCTTTCAAGGCCACCAGGGTGACATCGTCGCGATTGAATATTTCATAGTATGTGTCGCCAAGGCAGGGCCGCTTGGTGCCGAACGGAAAACCATAGGGCAGCAGTTTCTGCGCGGTCTTCGGATCTTTCACGGTTTCGCGGATCTTGCCGCGGATGAACTCGGCAACCGTTTCATTGGCTTGCTGGTTGGAAAGAATGTCGCCGAAGCACATGCGGAAACCCAGCAGCTGGCTGTTTTCCCATGCATTTTCGTATTTTTTCTGACGCTCCTGCTGGGTGGCGTCCAGCGCGGAATCGCTCGGCATCGGCACCGCGATGCCGAACCGGGTCAGGCGGCTGATTACCCGCCGTTCATCATAGGTGGCGCGCACGCGGGCGCGCATTTCGGGAGTCAGGGGATGGTTCTTCGCCGGCACGACAAACACCGGAGTGCGCTGGAATACGGTCAGGTGCTTGACCTTTCCGGCCAGCGCCTGGATGACCTGGACACCCGAAGAGCCGGTTCCGATGACGCCCACCCGCTTGTCGCTGAGGTCTACCGGTTGGTGAGGCCAGCGTCCGGTATGGAAACTTTCACCCTGGAAATCCTCCAGCCCGGGGATCTCGGGCGGCTTCGGCACAGACAGCACACCCGTAGCCGGCACAAAGAACCGGGCCCGCACCGTGGCGCCATCCGAAGTATGGATACTCCACACGGACTCTTTTTCATCAAAACTTGCCGACAGTACCTTGACCTTGAACTGGATATGCCGCTTCAAATCGTACCGATCGGCGACATGATTCAAGTACCTCATCAGCTCGGCCGACGTGGGATAACGCTCTGGCCAGTCCCATTCGTCTTGCAGCGTGGGATCGAACGAGTACGAGTAGTCCCAGCATTCCAGGTCTACCCGCGCGCCGGGGTAGCGGTTCCAATACCACGTGCCCCCGACGCCGTCTCCGGCCTCGAAAGCCTTCACCTGAAAACCGGCATCGCGTATCGACTTGATTGCATATAAGCCGCCGAATCCGGCACCTACTACGACCGCGTCCAGGATGCTGTTGTTTTGACTCATGTCCTACCCATATTCACAGAATTCAGTTGTCAACAAGACGCTTGCTGATTCGCGTCCCCGGCCAATCTTCGCAGCGAGCCACAGATGTTGCGCAGTCCTTCCCGGCTGCCAGGCAAGACACCGTTCATCATCAAGAACCCGTGCATCTGCCCTGCGGCGCAGTGATGCTGCACGGCAACACCCGCCTGGCGTAGCCGTTCGGCGTATTCCTGCCCCTCGTCACGCAGTACGTCGTGCTCGGCCGTCATGACAATGGCGGGGGGCAGCCCCGACAAATCAGCTTCCCGGCAAGGCGCGGCCAGGCCGGACAGCCGGTCTGACACGCTCGGGGCATACTGCTGCCAGTACCACTTCATTACATCGCTATCGGTCAGCAGCTGATTCTCGGGATCGAGATAAGACGCGCGGTCGAAACGGCAATCGGCAACCGGGTAGATCAGCAACTGGCCGGACAGCCTGACGCCGCCTTCGCGCCGAGCCAGCATGGTGGTCCCGATAGCCAGATTGGCGCCCGCGCTATCGCCGCCGACCATCAATGGCAGCGACGTATCCAGCAGTTCGCGCTGCCGCGCGGCCACCCATTGCGTCGCTTGCCACGCATCGTGCAGCGGAATCGGAAAAGGATGCTCCGGCGCCTTGCGATATTCGACCGAAATAATCGCGACCCCCGCTCCGGCGGCCAGTTCGCGACATAATGGGTCAAATGCCGTCAGGCCGCCGACCACCCAACCGCCGCCATGCAAGTAAACCAGCAAGGCGCCGGGCTTTTCCCGAGGCAAATACAGTTGTGCCGGCAATTCGGCGCCATCCACCGGAATGGCCAGCGACGCCACGCGCGCCATCTCGGGCCCCGGGGCGAGAATCGCCGTGATGCGGCCAAATGCCTCGCGCGCTTCGGCCGTCGTCATGAGATGGCGCGGTTTGGATGCGGCCGCCATGGCTTTCTGCACAAACGCGCGGGTTTCGGCGTCGAGGCTCACGCCTTTTCCCTTTTGAAAATGCGCGAACAGCGTGTACGGCATCCGTCAAACGGGTCAAGGCCTGAAACATCGATTCCTAACACCCGACTGCCTCCTGGTTCTTGGATCAACTTCGGATCTATTGGAGTCTTGCCGCGCGGCAGGGGCAATAGCGCGGTGCAAAGTATTCCGTACTGTGGAAGCGCATCCTGCAACGTATGTAGTGCTGCGGCGCCGCCCGGCATTTCCGAAGTACGGGACAGTCCTTCAGACGTCATTGACGCCACGCGGAGGCGGGCCGCAGCATATGCGCTCGTTTTTCACGCTGCCCATGCCATGATCCGAGACCAGGAAACCCTGAATATCCTTCTTGACAATATCTCGCGCTTCGTTCGTGAACGGTTGATTCCCAACGAAGAATTGGTAGCGGAAACCGACGAGATTCCCGCCGACATCGTCCAGGACATGAAAACGATGGGACTGTTCGGGCTGACCATTCCAGAAGAGTACGGCGGCCTGCAGCTGACGATGGAAGAAGAGGTGCTGGCGATGCTGGAGCTCGGGCGGGCATCGCCGGCGTTCCGTTCATTGCTGGGCACTACCGTGGGGATCGGTTCGCAAGGCATCCTGTTCGACGGCACGCCGGCGCAGAAGCAGAAGTACCTGGCCCGCATGGCGACGGGCGAAGTGATCGCCTCGTTCGCCCTGACCGAACCCGGATCGGGGTCGGATGCCGCATCGCTGCGCACCACCGCCATCCGCGATGGCGACCATTACGTGGTCAACGGCACCAAGCGCTTCATTACCAATGCGCCGCAAGCAGGTATTTTCACCCTGATGGCCCGCACCGATCCGAACGAAAAAGGCGCGGCGGGCATCTCGGCCTTCATCGTCGAGGCTCACACGCCGGGTATCACCCTGGGCAAGCGCGACAAAAAAATGGGGCAAAAAGGTGCTCACACCTGCGATGTGATTTTCGAGAATTGCCGGGTTCCGGCCGAGAACCTGATCGGTGGCGTCGAAGGACGCGGCTTCAAGACGGCCATGAAGGTGCTGGACAAGGGCCGCATCCATATTGCGTCGATCTGCGTGGCGGTGGCCGAGCGCATGCTGGCCGATGCCCTGCGCTATGCGGCAGAGCGCCGCCAATTCGGACAGGCCATAGGGGAGTTCCAGCTGGTACAAGCAATGCTGGCTGACTGCAAGGCCGAAATCTATGCCGCGAAAAGCATGGTCATTGACGCGGCGCGGCGTCGCGACGATGGCCTGCCCGTAAGCACCGAAGCCTCTTGCGCCAAACTCTTCGCTTCCGAAATGTGCGGCCGGGTCGCCGACCGCGCGGTACAGATATTCGGAGGCGCCGGCTACATGAGCGAATACGGAATCGAGCGCTTCTACCGCGACGTCCGCCTGTTCCGTATCTACGAGGGTACGACGCAGATCCAGCAATTGGTGATCGCCCGCAATATGCTGCGCGAGCTTCGCTGATACTTCGGCCAGGCGAGAGGCAGCCGGCGTGCTCGCACGAGCCGCCGGCGCGAACTCAACCTAGTCCCACAGGATGCCGCCATCGATATTGATCGACTGGCCGGTCACGTTATCGGCCAGGCTTGAGCACAGATAAACCACCGCATCGGCAATATGATGCGGCGTGCTCATGCGGCGCAGCGAGGAATCCCTGATCATGTTGGCGATGATCTCCGGGCTTGCCGCCGCCAGGCGATCCATGAGTTCGGTCCGGGTCGGGCCCGGGCAGACGGCGTTGACGTTGATGCCGAACTCGCCTAGTTCAGCAGCAGCCACCCGAGCGGTGATCAGGGCAGTGGCTTTCGACGCTGCGTAACAGGCGTTCGACGTTCCCTTTGCGCCTTTTGCCGCGATCGAAGCAATATTGACGATCTTGCCACAGCCGCGCGTTTTCATGTGGGCTGCGACACGTTGCATGCAGAAGAACATGCCCTTGCTGTTGATGGACTGGATCCAGTCCCAGTCAGCCTCGGTGATATCGAGTATTCCGATCCGCTTGGACACACCCGCGTTATTCGCCAGGCAATCGACGTGGCCCATGATCTCGATGGAGCGGCCCACCAGATTGTCGATAGAGCGCAAGTCGGCCGCGTCGAATTCAACGAAGTGAACGTTGCCGCCGTCTTTCCGCAGCGCGGCTTCGAGCGCCCGGCCTCTGTCGGCGTCACGGTCGGCGATGACGACATTCGCGCCCTCGGCGATGAAACGCTCGCTGATGCCCTTGCCTATACCCGCCGCGGCGCCCGTGACCAGCGCGTTCTTGTTCTTCAGAAGCATGTCAGGTTTCCCCGTTTGATGGCATCAGGGGCGGCATGCCCCGAACCGGCATTCACCGCCCGGGGAACTCCGCGATCTCCGGCGCCCGGGAATTCCCCAGCGTAAACATCAGCCCGGCCGTCTGAAAACCGCCGTCGACGTTGAGCGTATGGCCCGTTACGTAGCCGGATTCGTCCGAGGCGAGAAAGACTGCCGCTTCCGCCACCTCTTCGGGCCGCCCGAGGCGGCGCTGCGGTATCGTGTAAACATACGCTCTGCGCTGATCTTGATCGAGCAGAGGTTCGGCAAGCGGCGTCACGATCGGGCCGGGAGCAATGCTGTTGATCGTGATACCGCTGGCAGCGAGCTCGGCGGACATGCTTTTCGTCAGGGCATCCACCCCCCCTTTCGACGCCCCGTAAGCCGTTCGTCCGACGCCGCCGCACTGTCCCGAGATCGAAGAAACGTTGATGATGCGGCCATAACGGTTCGGTTCCATGAAACGTACCGCCGACTGCGCGCAAAAAAATGCGCCAACGAGATTGATCGAAAGAATGTGGCTGAGTTCGGATCGCGTCGTTTCGGTGAACGGTTTGATCAGCGAGACGCCCGCGTTGTTAAACAATATGTCGATGCGCCCGAAACGTTCGACCGTTGCCGCGGGCAGTTTCTCGGCATCGCCTTCTTGCGCGATATCGATGCACATCCATTCTGCCTGCGCGCCGGTTTCTTGAAGCGATCGCGCGACCTTGGCCACGGCTGCTTCGTTGATATCAGCAAGCATCAGCCGCGCACCCTCGCGTGCAAAAGCGCGTGCGGTGGCGGCGCCTATCCCGCTGCCGGCACCGGTGATGGCGGCAACCTTGTCCAACAGTCTCATGAATTTCTCCGTAAGAGCTCCGGGCCTTTCTTCAAGTACCGATGCTGCCCTTCTCGATGAGGTATTTTCTATTGCATATCATGTCCGCGAACTTCACATTCTGCTCGGCAATAAGCATGGCCACGCCACGCTCCAGCAATTTGCGCAGTGCATCGATCAGGCGCAGAACGATAATCGGAGCCAATCCCTCCGTCGGTTCATCGAGCAGCAGCAGCTTGGGCTTGAGCAGCATGGCGCGCCCCATTGCCACCATCTGGCGCTCGCCCCCGGACAGCTTGCCGGCATTGCGCTCGCGCAGTTTCTCCAGTTCGGGAAAAAGCTCGAACACGGGCAATAAATCGCTCTCGGCGGGCTTAGGCAGGCCAATCGCCAGATTCTCGGCAACGGTCAGATTCTTGAAAAGCCGCCCGCCGCTCGGAACGATCGCGATCCCGCCCTGGACACGACGATGCGCGGGAAGATCGGATAAATCCTGCCCATCGAGCAGGATGGAGCCCTTTGTGTTGCCGATCAATCCGGCGATGGATGATATGAAGGTCGTCTTGCCCGCGCCATTCCTGCCCACCAGCCCCACCACCTCGCCGCTATTGACGTGAAGACTGGCGTTTCTTACTACCGTCACGATACCGTAGCCGGCATCGAGCCCGCTGACCTGGAACATGGGCTCAGAGATTTTCACCAAAGTAGACCTCGCGAACTCGCTCATTGGCCCTGACCTCGGCCGGGCTGCCGTTGACGATGACTTCTCCTGCCGCCAGCACGACAATGCGGGTGGCAAAGCTGAAGACGATGCTCATGTCATGCTCGACGAACAGGATGGGAATATCGTTCTTCTTTGTAATCGCGCTGATATGCGCCAGACACTCTTCGGATTCCGCGACACCCATGCCGGCTGTCGGTTCGTCAAGCAGGAGAATTTTCGGGCTGGACGACAAGGCGACCGCCAGCTCAAGCGATCGCTGGTCGCCGTGGGAAAGCTGGCCGGCAGGCAGATCCATGCGATCGGCAAGGCCCACTTCTTCTAGCAACTCGACCGCGCGATCCCGGTGCCGCCGCACGGCAAAGCCGAAAGGCAGCCAGGCCTGGCGCTGTGCGAGCGCAATGCCGATTTGCACATTCTCGAGCGTGCTTAATGTCTTGAAGACACTGCTGACCTGAAATGAACGGGCTAGGCCGAGGCGCACGCGGCGCCAGGGCGGCATCCTGGTTACCTCTTTGCCGAATATACTGACGGTGCCGCTGTCCGGCGTTTTTCTGCCCGTGAGCAGGTCGAAGAAAGTCGTCTTGCCGGCCCCGTTCGGGCCGATGATGGCCACGACCTCGCCGCGCTGCACACTGACCGAAGTTTGGCGCACCGCCGTAAACGTGCCGAACGACTTTGTCAGATTGTCGGCGGACAGGACGGTCTGAGTAGACACCGAATTCATGCACGCACCTCATCGCTTGCAAGCCGCCGGGAAGCCCGGAACCTGGTGAGCATCGAACGCCATGAGTGCCCGATTCCTTCGGGAAGGAAAATCGCGCAGCCGATGACGATAAGGCCTACGGCCAGATCCGCGTGATTCGAATAGCGCTGGATATTGGAACGGGCCAGTTCAAGCAGCACGGCTCCCGCGATCGGCCCAAGAAAGGTCGATCGTCCTCCCAAGGCCACCATGACGAGCAATTCGGTTCCCGTCGTCCAGGAGACGATGTGCGGATCGACCGACCGGTTGATCGCCGCGGCGACAATGCCGAGCAAAGCCCCCATCACGCCGGTTATGACGAAAGCGCTGAACTCGTAAAGCTTGGGATTGCCCCCAAGCGAGGCCACCCGGTCGGCATTGTCGCGCACGGCGCGCAAAGTCGCGCCGAACGGGGACGCCAGGAGCACCAGCAGCGCCAGGCAGATGGCCGTCGTGCTGCACACGACCAGCAGATACTGCGCGGCATCGCTCTCGAGCCATTCGGGAACCAGAATGCCGACCAGGCCGTCATCCCCGCCTGTCAGATCGTAGTTGCGCGCCGCCAGAACGTAGAACACCTGCGCGATGGCCAGGGTCAGCAGCGCGAAAAAAAGCGACTTTGCCCGTAAGGCCACCGCGCCGACCAGACATGCCACCACCAGCGCTATCGGAACGGCAAGCCAGGCGCCTTGCGCGAAAGAAAGGTCGTATTTGATATTGGCGATCGCGACCGTATAGGCGCCGATGCCAAGAAACATGCCCTGGCATATGGAGATCAGCCCCGCATTGCCTATGACCAGGTTCAGGGCCATTGCCGCGCCGGCGAACAGCGCCACGCGGGCAAGCGAGTGCAGCCGCACCTCGGGAACAACCCACACCAAGGCGGCGCTGAACGCGCCGATGGCGAGGATGAGCATGACCTGCCGGATTGAAAGACGTTCCACAGCGCGATCCTCAGTGCTGAATGATTGTGCGAAGCCCGGACGGCCTGACAAAGAGAACGAGCACCATGAGCGCGAAGATGACGACTTCGCTCCCCTGGTCTATGAAAATCGTCGACACGGCTTCCGCGGCGCCGACAACCACTGCGGCGGTCAAGGCTCCCCACACCGAACCGAGCCCGCCGATGACGATGATCGCGAAGGCGATCACCACCATCTGGACATCGAGCGTGGCATTGACAGCCCCTCTGGGAGCGGCGACGACGCCGGCGATGCCGGCAAGCAGCGCCGAAATCGCCATCACCCGGGTGCGCAGCACTTTCACATCCACGCCGACCGCGCCCAGCATTGCCGGATCGTCGACAGCGGCTCGTATCAGCCGGCCCGTGCGGCTTCTGGACAGCAGATACCAGAGGCCGACGGACACGATGGCCGTTACCGCGATCACGGCAACCTGGTATTGGGCAATACGGATGCCGCCGATTTCGACAAAGCCGCGGAGCAGGTCGGGGGCTTCGGCGGCGCGGGGCAATGAGCCGAAGACCGATCTGGTCAGATTGTTGATGACAAGAACGAGGCCGAAGGTCAGCAGCAGTTGCCCCCAGATGCCGCTCTCGTACACCCTGCGAAAGAGCGACATCTCAAGCACGACGCTCAGCGCCATGATGATCGCGGGCACGACGATCAGGGCAACAGGCAGGCCCAGATTCGGGCCCAGGTGCGTGATGATCGTGGTAGTGGAGAAAGCCGCCACCATGAAGAACGAACCATGGGCCAGGTTGACCACCCCGAGCGCGCCCCATACCAAAGTCAGGCCCGAGGCAACAAGGAAGTACAGCGCCCCGGTTGCGATCCCGGTCAGAACCTGGGCGAAGAACAATTGCGTAAGCATCAGTCATCAACCTCATTCAGCCATGATCACTTGCCGCGCATGGATCGCAAGGCTTCTTCGGACGGACGCACTTCCTGGCCGGGAATGATGTCCGTGATATTCAGAACGGGCTGGCCAAAGGCCTGGTCCTGAGCGACCGTGCCGATATAGGTGGGGACTTCAGCCTGATGATCGAGCTTGCCGATACGGAAGGAGCCGCGAACCGACTGGAACTCGCCGTCGTCGAGCACGCCGACGACATCCTTCGGCTCAACCGAATTTGCCTTCGTGGCAGCCTGCGCCCAGGTCATCACGCAATCGTAGGCCAGCGTCGTCCAGTCAGAGGGATAGAAGCCGTACTCTTTCTTGAAGCCTTCGACGTAAGCCTTGCTTTCCGGCGACAAAGTCAGCAGAAGATTGGCCGGCGCCCGCTGAAACCCTTCTGTGCCCACGGCGGCATCCGCTCCCAGGGCCTTCAAGGTATTGCCGTCGTACAGAGCGATGAATTTGTTGTCGATCTGCTTGAAAAAACCCAGCGCATTCGCCTGTTTGGTGAACGTAATGAGATCCGAGCCGAACAGGAATGTCCACACATAGTCCGGCTTCGCCGCCAGAATCTTGTTCAGGGATGCGGAGTAATCCGTTGCCCCGAACTTCGGATACTCTTCAACAACGATTTCCGCCTTCGGATTGAGTTCTTTGATGAACTGCTTGAAGCGGTTCGCGCCCGAACGCCCGCCAGCGTAGTCGGCCGACACGACGGCATAGCGCACATAGGGCTTCTTGGCCAGGCGCGTGGCAAGCGCGCGCGCCTCCATGTAGGAATTGGCCCCTACCTGGAATACATAAGGATGGAAGCCCTTGATCGTGATGTCGTCCGAATTCGCCGAGTTGGCGCACATCGGCACCTTGAACCGCGCCGCCACCGCCTTGCTCACGGCAATGGCGCTGGCAGACGACTGAGGCGAGGTCAAGAATTTGGCGCCATCCCGAACGAGATTGGTCGCCTGATCGACTGCCCGCTGCGGATTGGTGCCGTTGTCCTGGTAACGCAGGTCCAGCTTTTTGCCGAGCACCCCGCCACGGTCGTTGAGGACTTTGACCGCGTACTGAGTACCGTTGAAAACGTCGCGCCCCACATCAGCCGCGGCGCCGCTCAGGTCGAACGATCCGGCGATCGGAATCGTGTCTTCTGCAAGTACCGGATTCGAAGTCGCCAGCCCTCCAATTGCCATCAACATCGTGGCACATGCAATGCGCATCATGCTCATCTTGCCCCCATTTCTGTTCGTTCAAGCTCTCGTGCCCAATAGGAGGCACGGCGGCGCCGGAGTATCGCTTTACCCGGACAGTTCTTATTGCGTAGAACGGATCAAATGAATCCGCCGGGTGAACCCATTACATCTGTGGAGCAGATACGCGGCAACACGTTTTCTCAAATGTTCCGTGCCGCGGAAAGGGCCGGGCAGGGCTGCCCGGCCGATATCGCGACACTAAGAATGCGTCGCGCTGGATGCCGCAGACCGGACTTCCGCGCCTCCCTGTTCCTCGATCAGTTTGAGGATCGTGGAGAAATCCTGGTCGCCCCAGCCTTTGCGCGCAGCGGCGTCCCAGATCTCGGCGGCCGCTTGCATGACCTTCGCAGACACACCCAGCGCCGCCGCCTCGTCAAGGCCAAGATGGACATCTTTCTCGACGATCGACAGGCGGGCGCCGAAATCGAAACTGCCCGACAGGCCCACGCGCCCCAGAATGTCGCCGGCCGAAGCGCTGTGACCGGTCCCGGCGCGCAGCACATCGAGCATGGCCGCCGCATCGAGCCCGGCCTTGGCTCCCATGACCAGGCCTTCGGAAGCCGCCACGAGATTCGTGGCCATGAGAATGTTGTTGACGAGCTTCATGACCTGGGCCTGGCCAGCCCTGTCACCCAGAACATAGACCTGCCTGCCGATGCGCAAGAGCCAGGGCCTGACCTGGTCAACGGCTTGCGCGGGCCCGGACGTCATCATGGCAAGCCGGCCTTCGCGCGCCGCCGGGGGGCCGCCCGTAATCGGCGCATCGACGACCTGAATTCCCTTCTTGGAAAGACCCTGGTCAATCGATTCGATGCAAGTTCTTCCGATAGTCGACATCTCGACGTAGACGCTGATCTTGCCGCCGCCGGAAACGCCGTCCGGCCCCAGGGCGGCCGCCACGCTGACCTCGCGGCTCGGCAGGCAGGCGAATACGATGGGTGCGGCGTCCGCAACCCCGCGCGGCGAATCGTGCGAGATCGCACCGAGCGAAACAAACCGCTTCGTCGCGACCGCAGAAGGGTCATATACATGAAGTTCGACATCGTCGGCGATGAGGCGCTCAGCCATGGAGCCTCCCATTTGGCCGAGTCCGATGAAACCAAGTGCTGTTTTATTGGGCATGGGATTCCTGATTCAGGGCAACCTTGTTGTAAACCGCTATTGCCGTTCTTTTCCTGATCCGCCGCTGCGCAGCGGCGTCATGAGCTCGCGCGTTTGGCGGATCATCAAGCCGATATCGGAACCCAGTCCGATCATGGCAAAACCCTCTTGCAGGCGCCGCTGGATATCCTGGGGGGCCGTGCCGATCATGCCTGAATAGATGCCGCGATCGGCCGCAAGCTGCCGCAGCCTTAGAATTTCTTCGGCAATACCCGGGCCTTCCCAGACCGCAAGATGGCCGAAGCTTTGCGAGAGATCCGCCGAGCCGAAGAAAATCGCCTCCAGCCCGGGCACCGCCAGAATTTCCGTGATGTTCGCCACCGCCTCCGCGGTTTCGATCACGGGAATAATCATGGTCTCTTGATTGGCGACGGCGACATAGCTTGCTATTTCCATGCCCCACCGCAACGCCCGCTCATGGCCTAGTCCGCGCCTGCCGACCAGCGGATAACGGGCATGGCTGAAGGCCTCGGCAAGCTCGGCCGCATCGCGGATCAGAGGCAGTAGCACGCCGTGCGCACCGAGATCGAGCGCCCGCTTTATCGTATCGACCGACGCGGTCGGTACGCGCACGATCACGGCAAGATCGCTGCCCTTCGCCGCGCGCAGATGGTCGACCACATCGCGGTATGCCAGGCTGCCATGTTCCATGTCGATGCAGACCCAGTCGAGACCGAGTTCGGCGGCAACTTCGGTCACGGTCGCGCTTTCAAGCGTCACCCAGAGGCCGAACGTTGCGTTGCCGGACTTGAGCTTCCTGCGCAGGGGGTTGGAGAATGGCGGCAATGGCATACGGTCTTGGGTCTACTCAATGGCGGCAGATCCGGCCAAGGACGAGGCCATCTGCTGCGTGCATGGTAGGAAGGCGTCATGCACGGGGTCAAGACGACGGTTCTTTTCATTCCGTACATTGACAATAGGTGTTCGCGTTGAGCGTCCGTTCCCGCTTGCTTTCAAATGGGGCAACACCCGGCCTGAATGGCTGTGCGTGCCCTGGCGCGAAAATCCCGAACATTCAAAGTACGGAACACAATGCGCCCTCCCGACATACGCCTCCTCCTGCGGGACGCTACGGCATGGGCAGCGGCACCCCGCACGGGCGAACGGTTCATGTATAATGGCGGGCTTGGCAGAACATGCCCTGGCGCAATGGCAGAGTGGTTATGCAGCGGATTGCAAATCCGTGTACGTCGGTTCGATTCCGGCTTGCGCCTCCAAGAAGTAAGGCTCTCATGACGAGAGCCTTTTTCTTTTGCTCGAGCATCCCGATAGCAGTTGTTGACGCCCGCAAAGAGTCAGATATTCATGGCATGACTTCAAGGCCGTTGCCCGGAATTAAGATACAGAGCCCCAGGGTTTGAAATTAAATTGCGATATAAAGTAATTATTAGTAATAATTTGATGTTTTTGATGCAGCAGAACCCTGTGTAAGTCGTTATTTGACGCTGGATTTCCACCGATCGTCACCGTTGCTGGTGGCGTGCCGTCCCTCTGGTTAAATAACAAGTCGAACGCGAACCGGCCGCTCAGCGGCATCTTCTTGTTTTTCACATGGATTCTTCCGTCAAAGCAGCCCTGGCCAGGTGGCCCGATGTGCCGGCCGTGTACGGCTGGCTGTCGCTGAACGAGCGCGGGCGCTGGCGCCTGCATCCGCAGGGCGATGCCTCGAACGACGGGCCCGGCGAATCCATCGAGAACCCCCAGATCCAGGAATTCATCGGCCGCAATTACGAAAGTGACGGCCAGGGCCGCTGGTACTTCCAGAATGGTCCACAACGCGTGTATGTGCGCCTGGACGCCGCGCCCTATGTGCTGCGCCGCGCCGACGACGGGATCGGGCTGGTCACCCATACGGGCCTGCCAGTGCGGGCGGTGTCGGCCTGGTGGCTGGACGACACGGGGCGCCTTTACGCGCAGGCCGACGCGGGCCCGGCCATGGTCGAAGGCCGCGAGCTGCCGGCGCTGCTGGATCAATTGCGCGACGCGCATGGCCGGCCGCTGGCCGATGCGCTGGAATCGGCCCGCGGCAACGTGCCGGTGGCGCATCCCGCCCTACCCGCCCCCGCCCCGCTGCATCTCGACGTCGCACGATCCGATATTCCGGCCCGGCTAGCCTTCGTGGCGAATCCGCGGCGCTGACGGCCGCGCGCCGCGCAACAGCGCGGGCCGACTGCCGTTAGAATCGACGGCATGACCGCCCAATCGCCTCCGACGTATTTTCCAGCCCCGCGCCGGGCACGCTTCTGCAGCCAATGCGGCACCCCCATCAGCCGCCGGGTGCCGGATGGCGACAATCGCGAACGCGACGTCTGCGACCACTGCGGCGCCATTCATTACCAGAACCCGCGCATGGTGGTGGGCACGGTGCCGGTCTGGGAAAACCGCATCCTGCTGTGCCGGCGCGCCATCGAACCGCGCTACGACACCTGGACGCTGCCGGCGGGCTTCATGGAACTGGGCGAAAGCACAGCTCAGGGCGCGGCCCGCGAAACCCTCGAAGAATCGGGCGCACGCATCGAACTGGGCCAGTTGTTCACCATCATCGACGTGCCGCAGATCGAGCAGGTGCACCTGTTCTACCTGGCGCAGGCGCTGGGCCCCGAACTCGACCCCGGCCCGGAAAGCCTGGAAGCGCGCTACTACGACGAAGCCGACATCCCCTGGGAAGACCTGTCTTTCCGCACGGTCGCCACCACCCTGAAGCAGTTCCTGGAAGATCGCCGGCGCGGCAGCTTCGGCACCCACCACTACACCCTCGAATCGCACCGCTGAACCTTGAAGCTGCCCTGGCTATCCCCCGACACGCCGTTTCCGCCGGCCGAGCAGGCGCTGTCCGATCCGGCCGGCCTGCTGGCGGCGGGCGCCGACCTGTCGCTGCAGCGCCTGGAAGCAGCCTATTCGAACGGCATCTTTCCCTGGTATGGCGAGGGCGAACCCATCTTGTGGTGGAGCCCCGATCCGCGCATGGTGCTGGCCTGCGCCGATTTCGCGCCCTCGCACTCATTGCGCAAGCTGCTGCGCCAGGTCGCGCGCGAAGAATCCGGCCTGCTGCCGCGCCTGCAGGTGCGCGTCGACACCGAGTTCGACACGGTAGTGGCGCACTGCGCCGCACCGCGCGACGGACAGGCGGGCACCTGGATCACCGCGGACATGCGGCAGGCCTACCGCGCCTGGCATGCCGCGGGCGCGGCGCACAGCGTCGAAACCTGGATCGACGGCGAACTGGCGGGCGGCCTGTACGGCATCAGCCTGGGCCGCATGTTCTTCGGCGAATCGATGTTCACGCGCGCGCCCGACGCTTCGAAAGTGGCGCTGGCCTACCTGGTGGCGTTTCTGCGCCGGGCCGGCGTCGAATGGATCGACTGCCAGCAACAGACGCGCCACCTGGCCAGCCTCGGCGCCCGGCCCGTGCCGCGCGCCCGCTTCGTCGAACATGTGCGCCGAGCCGTGGCCGGGCCCGCGCCCGCCTGGCAGACCGGCCGACTGGACAGCCTGGGCCGGCTGCACCCGGCCCAGGCCTCGCGGTTGTTGTCCTGACCGGCTTCGGCGTTAAGATGTAGCCATGCCTGCCAGGTCCGATTACCGGGCGGGCGATCCATGAGCCAGCTCAAAGAACTTCCTTTCGCCACCCTGCAGTTCTATTCCACTGCGCCGTATCCCTGCAGCTACCTGCCTGGGCGCCAGGCGCGCTCGCAGGTAGCCGCGCCCGGCCACCTGATCAATGCGGGCGCCTATTCGCAGCTGGTCGAACAAGGCTTCCGGCGCAGCGGGCTGTTCACGTACCGCCCCCATTGCGATAACTGCCGGGCCTGTGTGCCGGTGCGCGTGGACACCGCCCGCTTCGCCCCCAACCGCAGCCAGCGCCGCGCATGGCGCGGCCACCAGGGGCTGCGCGCCTTCGTGGCCGAGCTGGCCTGGTCGCCCGAACATTACGACCTGTACACCCGTTACCAGCAGGGCCGCCACCCCGGCGGCGGCATGGACGACGACAGCCGCACGCAATATGCTCAGTTCCTGCTGACCAGCCGGGTCAACACCCGCCTGGTCGAATTCCGCGACACCGAAGGCACGCTGGCCATGGTGTCGATCATCGACGTGCTCGACGACGGCCTCTCGTCGGTGTACACGTTCTACGATCCGGCCGCGCGCGGCAGCCTGGGCACCTACAACGTACTGTGGCAGATCGAGCAGTGCCGCATCCTGAACCTGCCCTGGCTGTACCTGGGCTACTGGATCCGCGACAGCCGCAAGATGGCCTACAAATCCGGGTTCCGGCCGCTGCAGCTGCACCTGGACGGCGCCTGGCAAGAGCCGCCGCCCGGCATGCTCTGAAGGCCCGCGCGGCGGCGCAAACTGGCTACAATTGCGCCCCATGTCCATCCTGTTCCAAGCCTATCCCCTGGCGCGTCCGGCCCTGTTTGCCATGGATGCGGAAACCGCCCATGAAGTCACGCTGGCCGGGCTGCAGCGCGCCTACGATTGCGGCGCCACCCGCAGGCTGCTGCGCGCCCGCCCGCAGGCGCCCGCCACGCTGATGGGCCTGGCGCTGGACAACCCGGTGGGGCTGGCGGCCGGCCTGGACAAGAACGGCGCCCATATCGACGCGCTGGGCAACCTGGGCTTCGGTTTCGTAGAAGTGGGCACGGTCACGCCGCGGGCACAGCCGGGCAACCCCAAGCCCCGCATGTTCCGCCTGCCGCGCGCCCAGGCGCTGATCAACCGCCTGGGCTTCAACAACCAGGGGCTGGACGCCTTCATCGCCAATGTGCGGCGCAGCCAGTGGCGCGCACAGGGCGGCGTGCTGGGGCTGAACATCGGCAAGAACGCCGATACCCCCATCGAACGCGCGGCCGACGACTACCTGCTGGGGCTGGAAGGCGTGTACCCGCACGCCGATTACGTTACCGTGAACATCTCGTCGCCCAACACGCAGAACCTGCGGGCCCTGCAGGGCGGCGATGAATTGTCGGCCCTGCTGGCGCAATTGCGCGACAAGCGCGCCGAACTGGCCGACCGCCACCAGCGCCACGTGCCGCTGGCCGTGAAAATTGCCCCCGACCTGACCGAAGCGCAAATCGACGCCATCGCCGATATCCTGCCGCGCTACGGCGTGGACGGCGTCATCGCCACCAATACCACCCTGTCGCGCGACGCCGTGGCCGGGCAGCCGCACGCCAACGAGGCCGGCGGCCTGTCGGGCGCGCCGGTGCATGCGCTGTCGCTGGCCGTTATTGCGCGCCTGCGCCAGCGCATGGGGCCGGATGCGGCCATCATTGGCGTGGGCGGCATCCTGGCGGGCCGCCAGGCCCGCGAAAAAATCGACGCGGGCGCCAACGCGGTGCAGCTGTATACCGGCCTGATCTACCGCGGGCCGGCGCTGGTGGGCGAGTGCGTCAGCGCCATCGGCGCTGCGGCCTGATACCCGTCAAAAAAAGGGGCCGAAAAAAAAGCCACCCCGTGGGGTGGCTAATTCCAGCTCTGCTCTGTCACTCAACAGTACTACAGTCTGGTCGGCTGCAACAGCCCCGCGGGGCTATCAGGCCGCGCGGCGGCCGCGGGTCGACTTGGTGGCGGCCTCGGCGGCGTCGGTGGCAGCCTTGAACGTGGCGTTAGCGGCGGCGTTCAGGTTCGATTCGGCGACTTCAGCAGCTTGCTTGGCGGCCTTGGTCAGCGATTCGTAGGCGCCGTTGGCGGTGGCCAGCGACGACTTCAGCAGCGCCACGGCGCTTTCCGAGCCGGTAGGGGCGTTTTTCGAGAACTGCTCGACGGCGTCGGCCACTTGCTGCTGGCCTTCGGCGATTTGCACTTCGGCCAGCTTGGCCAGTTCGCCTTGCACGCCGGCAACGATGTCATACACATGCTTGCCGTAGGCCAGGGCCTTTTCGGCGCCCGGCTGCACCAGGGCGGTGGCGAACGCGGCGGCTTCCTGGGGGTCTTTGACGGCGATGGCCTGCTGCGAGGTCTGGGCCACTTCGTCCAGCGTCGCCTTGACAACCTTCAGGTTCAGGTCGACCAGCTTTTCGAAGCCGGCGAACAGCGTGGCCTGGGTGGCAACCAGGGTATTCAGGGCGGATTTCTGGCGGTCCAGAACTTGTTGCGGAATGGCGGTCATGAGGATCTCCGGTAGGGGAGCCGGGGGCGTGCCGGCGGATAACGATGCTTTGCGAGGGGTGAAAACGTGCTCGGGAACGGATGTTGCAAGCTATCGCCGGCGCGTTTGTTGCACTGCACAAACTCCATTTTACGGGCCCGCGGCCAGCTGTCAAGCTTTTTTGATGCGTCGCAACAAATTATGATTCAGGGCCGCAGAATCGGGGGAAATACCCGGTGACGGACCATCCATTGTTTTCTACACTGACGACCAGCTGATGACACTCCAAGAAAGCTTCGTCAGCCCTAGTGAAAACACCGCCGCGCACCCCGCGGCACAGGAGACCCCATGACATTCTTCCCCCGTACGCTTTCGGCATTGCTGGCCGCCGGCGCTCTGTTCGCAGCGGGCGCCGCCCAGGCTGAATACCCGGAACGGGCCATCAATATGGTGGTGCCGTTCTCGGCGGGCGGCCCCACCGACAACGTGGCGCGCTCGCTGGCCGAAGCCATGCGGCCCACCCTGGGCCAGTCCGTAGTGGTCGAGAACAAGACCGGCGCGGGCGGCACCATCGGCAGCTCGTTCGTGGCGCGCGCCGACCCCGACGGCTACACCGTGCTGCTGATGCACCTGGGGTTCACCACTGCGGCGTCGCTGTACAAGAACCCGGGCTACGATCCCTTCAAGAGCTTCGAGCCGGTGGGCCTGGTGGTCGATGTCCCCATGACCGTCATCGCCCGCGAAGACTTCCCGCCCAACAACATTAAAGAACTGGTCGAGTACGTCAAGGCCAACAAAGACAAGGTTTCGCTGGCCAACGCCGGCATCGGCGCCGCCAGCCACCTGTGCGGCACCATGCTGGTAGACGCCCTGGGGGTCGACCTGCTTACCGTCCCCTACAAGGGCACGGGCCCGGCCATGAACGACCTGCTGGGCAAGCAGGTCGACATGCTGTGCGACCAGACCACCAATACCACCCAGTACATCCTCAGCAAGAAAGTGAAGGCCTACGCCGTCACCAGCCTGAAGCGCGTGCCTACCCTGCCCGACCTGCCCACCATGGATGAATCGGGCTTCAAGGGCTTCCAGGTCGGTATCTGGCACGGCATGTGGGTACCGAAGGGCACGCCCAAGCCGGTGGTCGACAAGCTGGTCAAGGCCCTGCAAGCCGGCCTGGCCGACCCCAAGTTCAAGGAACGCATGGCCGGCCTGGGCGCCGAAGTGCTGAACGACGATGCCAACCCGGCGGCGCTCGAAGCCAAGGTCAAGCAGCAAGTGCCGCAATGGGCCGACCTGTTCAAGAAGGCCGGCGTACCGAAACAATAAAACCAATGATACCGGCCCTCGGGCCCCTGCAACCCCTGGTTTTGCCAGGGGTTTTTTATTGCGCGACGACAGTTTGCGAGAGCGCCCTGCCCAAGTCGGCAATGGCCTGATTGCGCTGGCCGACGGAAGCATTCGTGGCGGTTATGAAGATCGCGGCAACGATCGGTGCCCGCTGCGGGGGCCACATTACGGCAATGATGGCACGCGTTCCGTGTCCGCCACTGCCGGTCCGGTCGGCGATACGCCAGTCGGCGGGAATGCCAGAACGCAAAAGAGGCCCGGCAATCTCGTTATCCAGCATCCATTGCGTTAACTGCTGGCGCGATTGCTCGGACAGGGCGTTTCCTAGGACCATTTTTTCGAGCACGGACGCGATCGCCGCGGGTGAGGTCGTATCGCGGGGGTCGCCAGGCGTTCCTTCGTTCAGCTCCGGTTCCCATCGATCCAGGCGAGTAACGGTGTCGCCCAACGATCGCACGAATCGATTGACCGCCGGCGGGCCGCCGAGGGCCTGCAGGACTTTATTGGCTGCGGTGTTGTCGCTTGTGGTCATGGTCGCCGCGCAGAGGTCGGGCAATGCAACGTGCTCGCCCACCCGCTTTTCCATGACGGGCGAATAAGGAACGAGATCAGACGCTTCGATGCGGGCCTTGGCGCTGGCCATGGCGGGAGCGTTATCCAGGCGAGCCAAGAGTGCGCCGCATGCCAATGCCTTGAAGGTGCTGGCCATGGGATAGCGCTCGTCGGCATTGACAGACCAGGACTGGCCAGTGCCTGTGTCGCGGACCAATATTCCGACGCGGCCGCCTAATTGATGCTGGATCTGGTTCACCGCCTGATATAACGGGGTTGCTTGCGGCGCCGCCTTGGCAGGCAAGCCCGGCGCCAGCGCCAGCGCCGCGGCGAGGACCCCGCTACACGCGAACCGCATGCGGCGCCAGGCCTTTGCCGGCGCCGTTGGCGGCGACCGTGGGCTCGTAGCCCAGGGCTTCGGAAATATTGCGGGCGGATTCGACCAGGGCCTGGATCCATTCGTCTTGCAAGCGCTCGGACGGCGCCGAGATCGACAGGCCGGCCACCAGCTTGCCGGTGTCGTCGAAAATGCCGGCCGCGATGCAGCGCACGCCCATTTCGAGTTCTTCGTTGTCGCGCGCGTAGCCGTGGCGGCGCACCAGGGCCAGTTCGCGCTCGAGGCGTTCGATATCGGTAAGGCTGTTGCGAGTGTGTCCGGCCAGCCCGGTGCGCAGCGCATAGGCCCGCACCTGGCGGCTGTCGATGGTGGACAGGAACAGCTTGCCGGTGGACGTGAGATGCAGCGGCGCCCGCCCGCCGATGGCACGCACCACCTGCATGCCGGACCGCTCGCTCCAGGCGCGGTCGATGTAGACGATTTCGTCGCCCTGCTGCACCGACAGGTTGATGGTCTGTCCGGTGAGCTTGTGCAGCGAGCGCATGGCCGAGATGGCGGCTTCGCGCACGTTCAGGCGCCCCTTCACCAGCGAGCCGAGCTCGAGCAGGCGCATGCCCAGCTGGTACAGGCCGTTATCGACGCGCTCGACATAACGGCCCACGACCAGGTCGTTGAGAATGCGATGGGCAGTGGACGCGTGCAGCCCGGTGGTGGCGGACAGCTCTTTCAGAGTGACCGGGTCGGGGTGGGCCGCCAGGGCGTCGAGCAGGCGCATGGCGCGCTCGATGACTTGAATGGCAATAGGAGACTGGCCCGGGGCATGCTCGCTGTCCGAGCCCGGCACGATGGCTGACATGGTGGAAGTCACAATGATCGATTAGCGCGGGAAACGGGCGCCCCGGGAACAGCCGCGGATGCCGCGGCGCACCATGGCGCTGATTTCCCGTATTGTGAAATCTTGCGGCCGATTTGGCAACCCGGGCCGACCCGGCTGCCGGGCGTCCGCGATCAGGGCGCCAGGCGGCCGCCCAGCCGCTGCGCCTCTTGCTGCAGGAAGGCCAGCGCCTGGGCGGCTTCGTCGGGGTCGCCCTTGACGCCCAGTTCGATATGCGGCGGCCCGCCGGCTTCGCCCACGCTGGGCAGGCTGAAGGCTCGCACCGCGGTCCAGCGCTGTTCGATGGCCTGCATGACCGGCGCGATGCGCGATTCGGGAATGCCGAACACCAAGAACGAGTGCTCGACGTGCGCCACATGGTGATGCAGCGCGGCGTAGCGGGTGTCGAGCGTCCATTCGATCATGGGCCAGGCCATGACCGGAAACCCGGGCACGAAGGTGTGGTCTTGGATGAAGAAGCCCGGGATGCGGTTATAGGGGTTGGGCACGATCTCGCTGCCGGCGGGAAACATGCCCATCTGCAGACGGTGCTGGTTTTCGGGAGTGCTCATGTCGGCCGAGCCCTGCCCCTTGGCTGCCATGTCGGCCACGCGCAGCGCGATGGCCTGCTCGGCGTCGGGATGCAATTGCAGCGGCACGTCGAGCGCGGCAGCGGCGGCCTGGCGGGTGTGATCGTCGGGCGTGGCGCCGATGCCGCCGCACGACAGCACGATGTCGCCGGATGCGAAGCTGCGGCGCAAGGCGGCAGTGAGCGCGGCGCGGTCGTCGGGCAGGATTTCGGCGCGCGCCAGTTGCAGGCCGCGCGCGGCCAGCAGTTCGACGATTTTGGCGAAGTGCTTGTCCTGGCGGCGGCCGGACAGGATTTCGTCGCCCACGATGATCAGGCCGATGCGGCGGGAAGAGGAAGCAGCCATGGGAATCCGGATAAGTGGCGGCGTCAGGCCTCGATGACACGTTCCTGCCGCAGGCGCCGCAGGGCTTCGAGCCCGTAATGGGCATACACCAGGCCCGAATACACGGGCAAGATGATCCAGGCCGGCGGCAGCAGGTTCAGCAAGGCGCAGACCAGGCCGATGATCCAGAAGCCGGTGTTATGGCGTTCGAGCAAGATGCGCCGCTCGGCCGGGCTGGCGTGTTCGACGATGGCATCGACGCGCAGCATGCGTGAGAACGCGAAGGCCCACCAGAAAATCGACAAAATCACCGCCATGGGCGGGATCAGCCAGAACGGCAGGGTCAGCACCCAGCCCGCCGCGAAGATCACGCTGACCCAGACGGCGTTCCAGACGCTGTAGGCCGTGGCGTTGCGCCCCTGGCGCGACACCCCGGCGTACTCGCGCGCGCCGACATGGCGCAGCACCAGCGGCATGACGAACACGGCGGCGATGGCCAACCCCAGAATGCCCGATACAGGCAGCAAAATGGCCGCGGCAATGACGGGGATGAAATACAGCTTGATGGAGAACAGGCCGATGCCCACCAGCCACGCATCGACGTTGTTGACGACCTGCCATTGCGAGACCTGCAGGTTCAGCCATTCGGTCAGCGGCGTCCAGAACAGCCACACCAGCAGCAGCGCGCCCAGCAGGGCGATGACGAACGGCAGCAGCACCGCGAAGAGCATGTTGGGATGGCACTGCGACACCAGCGCGCGCTTGAACGCCTGGGCGACGCCGGCCGCGCCTGCCGCGGCGGCGCGGGCCGGCGTGGGCGCCGCGTGATCGGGGCGGGGAGGAATCATGTGGCAAACCTGTCGGAAGACATGCCGGGTATCATAGTCTCAAATACGCTGCGATTTGATGCCATGCCCCTGCTCGTTCCCGGACCCGACACCCCCGCGCTGCGCGCCGCCCTTGCCGAAGGCGGCCCCGACACCTGGCTGGTGGCCTGCTTCTGCGCCGCCTGGTGCGATACCTGCGGGCAGTACCGCCCGCGGCTGGCGGCCCTGGCCGATGCCCAGCCCGGGCGGGTATACGCATGGATCGATATCGAAGACCACCCCGACCTGCTCGGCGACGAAGATGTCGAGAACTTCCCCACGCTGCTGGTGCAGGCAGGGTCGCGCGTGGTGTTCTATGGCCCGATGCTGCCGCATATCGGCCACCTGGAACGGCTGCTCGACAGCCTGGGGCCCGACAGCCCAGCGGTGGCCACCGGCCTGCCCGACGTGCCGGCGCTGCTGGCCGGCTAGCGGGCGCGGCGGTTCAGGCTCAGGGCTTGCGGCTGCCGCCCAGCAGCACCGCCACCTGGCGCTTCGGCGTGGCCGGACGCGATTCGGACTGGGGGTCGGCCTGGCCGGCGGCGGGCGCGGCCGGCTCGTAAGGCTTGTAGAAGAAATCGTCGACCGGCTGGCGCGGCGTGCCATAGGCCTGCGACGGCCCGCGCCGCTCGCGGCCGCGGCCGCGGGGCTCGCGCGTATCGCGAGTATGGCTGCGCGCCACCAGGTCCTGGGGCACGTCCAGCGTGCCGCGCGGCACCTGCCGCTTGGTCAGTTTTTCGATGTCTTGCAGGTAGCGGGTTTCATCGGCCGTGAACAGCGCGATGGCTTCGCCCGATGCGCCGGCGCGGCCGGTGCGGCCGATGCGGTGCACGTAGTCTTCGGCGTTGTGCGGCAGGTCGTAGTTGATGACGCAGGGCACGCCGGCCACGTCCAGGCCGCGGGCAGCCACGTCGGTGGCCACCAGCACTTCGAGCTCGCCGGCCTTGAAGGCGTCGAGCGCCTTCATGCGGTCGGCCTGGCTCTTGTCGCCGTGGATGGACTCGGCCCGCACGCCGTCGCGCTCGAGTTCGCGCGCCAGACGCGCCGTGCCGATCTTGGTGTTCGAGAACACGATCACCTGCTTCAGCCCGCGCGACTTCACCAGGTGCACCACCGCGGCGCGCTTGGCGTCGCTGGGCATCTGGTAGGCGATCTGGGTGACCGTGTCGGCCGTGGCATTGCGCGCGGCGACTTCGATTTCGACCGGCTGGTTCAGGTAGCTGCGGCCCAGCTTGCGGATTTCATTGCTGAAGGTGGCCGAGAACAACAGGCCCTGGCGCTGCGCCGGCAGCAGCCGGACGATGCGGTCGAGATCGGGCAGGAACCCCATGTCGAGCATGCGGTCGGCTTCGTCCAGCACCAGAATGCCTACCTGGCCCAGATTGACGGTTTTCTGCTCGACGTGGTCGAGCAGGCGTCCCGGCGTGGCGACCAGGATTTCGCAGCCGCGCCGCAGCGCGTCTTTCTGGGGCCCGATATCCACCCCGCCGAAGACCACCGCCGAACGCAGCGGCGTGTGCTTGCTGTAGCGCTTGACGCTTTCGTAGACCTGGTCGGCCAGTTCACGCGTGGGGGTCAGGATCAGCGTGCGCACCGGGTGCCGCGCCGGCGAAGCGCTGGTGTTGGCCAGCGGCATCAGGCGATGCAGAATGGGCAGGGTGAAGGCCGCCGTCTTGCCGGTGCCGGTTTGCGCCGCGCCCATGACATCGCGCCCGGCCATCACCGCGGGCAAGGCCTGAGCCTGGATCGGCGTGGGAGTGGTGTATCCGGTGTCGGCAACCGACTGGAGCAGTTGCGGGTGCAGTCCGAAATCGGAAAAAGTCGGGGTGGGCGCGTCGGTACTGGAGGCTGCGGGTATATTGGAGTCAGTCATCAGGATGGGCAGATGCCGGGGGCCATGAAAAAGAACAAAACGAGTATGCTGCCAAGCCCGGATTGCTGTGGATAACTTTATTTTAGCGCAGCCGACCCCGGCGTCTTAGCCGGCCAGCCAGCGCAGCGTCCATAGCACCAGCATGCCCGCCACGATGACCAGCACCGCGCTGCGGGTGCGCAGGAACACCACGACCGCCACCGTGGCGGCCACCAGGCGGTAATCGAACGCCGGCCCCGCCCCGGCTTTCCAGGGCAGCAGGTCGGGCACGATGATGGCCGTCAGGGCCGCCGCCGGCGCATAGCGCAGGGCGCGGCGCATGCCGTCGGGCAGCGGCAGGTAGTCGCCGAACAGCATGAAGCCCGCCCGGGTCAGCACGCTGCACAGCGCCAGCAGCAGAATGGCGGAATAGACGTAGATTTCCGAGGGCCAGAAGCTCATGGGCGCGCCGCCTTGTGGACATAGCGTTCGGCGGCAATGCCGGCCAGAATGCCGACGATCACGGCGGCCGCCAGCCCCAGCCGCAGGGGCAGCAGCTGGCCGACCCAGGCGGTCAGCCCCGCCGCCAGCATGGACACCAGCATGGGCCTGGAATTGGCCAGCGGCACGGTAATGGCCAGCAGCGCCAGCACTGCGGCGAAATCGAGCGACCAGGCGGCGGGCACCAGCGTGCCCAGGTAAATGCCGGCAATCGACGAGGTCTGCCAGACCACCCAGCCGGGGGCGATGGTGCCCAGGAAATACCACAGCTGCTCGCGCGTGCCCCGCTCGGCGGCGTCGCCGAAGCGCGGCATGAAGAGCACGAAGCCCATGTCGGTGGTGAAATACCCCAGCCCCAGGCGGCGCGGCCACGACAGGTGGCGAAAATACGGGTGCAGGGCGGCGCCGAAGATGATGAAACGCAGGTTGACCACGCTGCCGGCCATGAAGATCAGCCACAGGGGGGCGCCGCTGGCGATCAGCGGCAGGGAGGTCAGCTGGGCCGACCCAGCGTACAGCAGCAGGGTCATGGCCAGGGCCATGGATTCGGTCAGGCCCGACTTGACCATGGCCACCCCGGTGACCAGGCCCCAGGTGCCGGTGGCGATCAGGGCCGGCATCAGGGCATGCACACCCTGGCGGAACGCCTCGATGCGTTCCCGGCGCGCCAGGCGGGCGTCTTCGGGCGCGGCGGCAAAGTCAGCGGGCACCTGGCGCCCCCTGGCAAATGGAACTGGACGGCATGGAACTCATCAAAGAAGGCACATACATGCACGCCAGCTCGCCCGGCGCGGCGCCAGTCCGGGGCGCCGCCCGAGGCTCTGGCGCTGAAACGCGGCATTGTACCCTTGCCGCTTGATACAATAAGCGCCTCTTTCAAGGGGGAATACCATGTCGATGGCGGACCGTGACGGTTTCATCTGGTACGACGGCAAACTCGTGCCATGGCGCGACGCTACCACGCACGTACTGACCCACTCCCTGCATTACGGCCTGTCGGTATTCGAAGGCGTGCGCGCCTATAAAACCGATGCCGGCACCGCCATCTTCCGCCTGCACGACCACACCCGGCGGCTGTGCAATTCAGCGCACATTTATCAAATCCCCGTGCCGTTCGACCCCGACACGCTCAACGCCGCCCAGTGCGAAGTCGTGCGGGCCAACCAGCTCGAATCCTGCTATCTGCGCCCGCTGGTGTTCTACGGCTCGGAAAAAATGGGCGTGTCGCCCAAGGGCGCCAAGGTTCACGTGGCCATCGCGGCCTGGCCCTGGGGCGCCTACCTGGGCGAAGAAGCCCTGGCGCAGGGCATCCGCGTGAAAGTGTCGTCGTACGCGCGCCAGCACGTCAATGTCACCATGCCGCGCGCCAAGGTGGCCACCACCTACGCCAATTCCATCATCGCCAACGCCGAGGCCCTGCAAGACGGCTACGACGAAGCCCTGCTGCTCGACACCGAAGGCTTCGTGGCCGAAGGCGCGGGCGAAAACGTCTTCATCGTCAAAGACGGCGTGCTGTGCGAACCCGAAATCGCCTCGGCCCTGACCGGCATCACGCGCTCCACCGTGCACGCGCTGGCCGCCGACCTGGGCATACCCGTGGTCACCAAGCGTCTGACGCGCGACGACATCTACATCGCCGACGAAGCCTTCTTCACGGGCACCGCCGCCGAAGTCACCCCCATCCGCGAAGTCGACAACCGCAAGATCGGCGCAGGCCGGCGCGGGCCGGTCACCGAAAAACTGCAAACGGCGTTCTTCGACCTGGTCAGCGGGCGCAATGCCAAGTATGCGCACTGGCTCACCCCGGTCTGATCCGCCGCTTTCTTTCACCCTACGCTTTTTCCAGGAAACCCCATGACCGCCGCCGCCCCCGCCGCCGCGCCTACGCACGAAACTATCGAAATCGGCGCCGAAGACCTGCCCGTGTACTGCCCGGGCCCCAAGGCGCCCCTCTGGAGCATGCATCCGCGCGTGTTCCTCGACATCACTCATTCCGGTTCGGCGCGCTGCGCCTACTGTGGCGCCGAATACCGCCTGAAGCCCGGCACCGTCATCCACGGCCACTGACCGCCCCATGTTCGCCACGCCTGAAGAAGCCGAACAAGCGTTCTACGAAGCGCTCGAGCAAGCCGATACCGTCCGCCTGATGCAGATCTGGGCCGACGACGAGGAAATCGTCTGCATCCATCCGGGCGGGCTGCGCGCGGTCGGCCATACGGCCGTGCAGGAATCCTGGCAACAGACGCTGGCGGCGGGGCCGCTGCACATCCGGCCGCTGCGCCCGCTGGTCATGCAAAGCATGATGTGCTCGGTGCACACGCTGGTCGAACAGGTGGCCGTGCGCACGCGCGGCAGCACGCAGTACGCCAACTGCTATGCCACCAACATCTATCACAAAGGGCCGACCGGATGGCGCATGGTCGCGCACCACGCATCGCCGGCGCCCGCCGATGCCGGGGTACTCGACCTGCACGACATGCCCGACCGGCTGCACTGATCCGGGTGCATCGCTTGGCCTCCGCCCGACTCGATACCTCGCCCTGCCCCGTTCCCGCCTGGCTGCCCGGTCGACATAGCCAGACGATCTATGCCGCCTTCGTGGCCCAGCATCATCACATCGCGTTCGTGCGCCAGCGCGTCGACACGCCCGATACCGACTTCATCGACATCGACTGGACCGGGCCGGGGCTGTTTCCGCACAAGCGCGCCGATGGGCAGCCCATCGACAACGCCACCCCCGTGGTCGCCGGCAAGACCGCCGCGGCCCGCTGGATCACCGACGCCGACTGGCCGTCGCTGCCGCAAACCCCCGATACGCCCGCGCTGCTGTTGCTGCACGGGCTGGAAGGCGGCAGCACCAGCCGCTATGCGCAGTCCATCGCCCATCATTTCCGGGCGCGCGGCTGGATCGTGGCGGTGGCGCACTTTCGCGGCTGCTCGGGCACGCCCAACCGGCTGGCGCGCGCCTATTATTCGGGCGACTCCACCGAAGTCGGTTTCATGCTCGACACCGTGCGCGCCCGCATCCCGCACGCGCGCTGGCACGCCGTGGGCGTGTCGCTGGGCGGCAACGCGCTGCTCAAGTACCTGGGCGAGCAAGGCGGCAATGTGTCGTGGCTGGCGGCGTGCGCCGGGGTATCTGTGCCGCTGGACCTGGTGGCCGGCGGCACGACCCTGTCGCGCGGGTTCATCAACCGCCGCCTGTATAGCGCGCATTTCCTGAAAACCATGAAGCACAAGGTGCTGGAAAAGGCGCGGCGCTTCCCGGGCGCCATCGACGTCATGCGCATCGCCCACGCGCGCGACCTGCGCGACTTCGACGATGCCTACACGGCCCCGATGCACGGCTTCCGCAATGCGCTCGACTACTGGACCCGCGCGTCGAGCAAACCGTGGCTGGCCGGCATCGCCGTGCCTACGCTGGTGCTGAACGCCCGCAACGACCCGTTCCTGCCCGAAAACGCCCTGCCGACGCCGCGCGAATGCTCTGGCCACGTGCTACTGCACCAGCCGGCCGAAGGCGGGCATGCCGGCTTTCCCACCGGCCCGTTCCCGGCGCACCTGGGCTGGCTGCCGCAGCGCCTGGGACGGTTTTTCGAAACGGGGCAATAAGCCCCCCCCCGAAGCGCTACGCGCTTCCCCCCCAGGGGGGCGACGCTGGCGGACCGGCAGAGCCCGGCTCCGCGGCGTCCCCGATCTGGCGGCACCCGCTGCACGCGCCGGGTATCTCACTTGCGTATCAGGTGTCATGCTCCGAAGGTGCCTGACAGCGCCGCAGGTAGTGGCAGGCGCCGTTCAGCCCTTGAAGCGTTCCAGCAGGTCGCGTTCGGCGGCCAGTTTGTCTTTTACTTCGCGGATCTGCACGTCGATCTGCGATTGTTCGTAGAAGTCCTTGGACAGGCCGCGCGCCTGCTGCAGCTGCGATTCGGCGGCCGCGTATGCGCCGGTCAGCACGTAATAGCGCGCCATGTCGCGGCGCGCCTGCACCGGCTGCCCGTTGTGTTCTTCGCTTTGCGCCAGCATCTGGTACAGGCCGGGCTCGTCGTCGCCCCATTGCTTGATGCGGTCGCGCAGGTAGGCCTGCGCGTCGGCGTGGCGGCCGACGCCCTGCAGGGCCTGGGCATAGGCGATGCCCAGGGCGCGCTGCTGCGGCCAGCGCTTGATGGCGGCCGAGGCCAGCGCCAGCGCCTGGTCGCTGTCTTTGCGGGCGGCCGCCAGGTCGATATCCAGCCGCGCCAGCTGCGGGCTGCTGTGCCCGGCGCTGGCCTGGTCCAGATAGCGCTGGGCCTCGTCCAGGTTATTGCGCCGGAAGGCCTGCAGCGCCAGTCCGTAGTAGGCCGCCGACTGGCGCACGCCGGTGAGCGTGCGCGCCTCGTCCTGCAATTGCTGCCCGGACGTGCGCAGGCTGGCCGCGTCGCGGCCCTGGATGACGCGCATCTTGGCGCGTATGTACCAGAAGTCGTCGCTGTCGGCGTGGCGTTCGGCCGGCAGGCCGCGGGTGCGGTTCTGGATATCCGACATCCGTTCGATCGACAGCGGGTGGGTGCTGGCCCACGCGCCGCCGCCCATGCCCTCGTTCAGGCGCGAGGCGTTCATCAGGCGCGAAAACATGCGCACCATGCCGTTGGGGTCGTAGCCGGCCCGGGTCAACATCTGAAACCCGGCGCGGTCGGCTTCGCGCTCGGCGTCGCGCGAAAAGCCCAGTTGCCGGTTGATGGCGGCGGCCTGGCCGAAGGCCGCCACTCCCATAGCCAGGTTGCCGCCCCCGCCCGCCAGCGCCGCCAGCAGGGCGGCTGCCATGCTGGCCATCATGACCACGCTGTTCTGGCTTTGCTGGGTCATGCCGCGGGCAATGTGGCGCTGCACGACGTGGCCGATTTCGTGCGCCAGCACCGAGGCCAGCTCGGATTCGCTGGTGGACGAGACGATCAGGCCGCTATTGACGCCGATGAAGCCCCCCGGCATGGCAAATGCGTTGATTTCGGGATCCCGCACCCCGAACATCTCGACATCGGGCACTGTGCCGGGCGAATAGGCGGCCAGCTTGCGCCCCATGGTGGTCAGGTACTGGGTCAGCTCGGGATCATTGATGTAGGTGGGGTCGCGCCTGCCCTGGGCCATGATGGCCTCGCCCAGCTGGCGCTCCAGCGCGGGCGACAAGTCGGCCGACGAGGCCGCACCCATCGAGGGCAGGCCCACGGGCTGGGCCAGGGCCGGCGCAACGGGCAAGGCCAGGGCCAGGCTCAGGGCGCCGGCCAGCCCGCGCTGCACAATGGGATACCTGAATATCGTATGCCTGCAGTTCATGGCAATATGATAGCGACCGTCGGCAAAAGTTTGCCGGTTCGATCAATTTTCCACCAGAGGTCCTCATGCGCCCAATCCGCAAAGCCGTTTTTCCTGTCGCAGGAATGGGCACCCGTTTTCTGCCTGCCACCAAGGCCATGCCCAAGGAAATGCTGCCGGTGGTCGACAAACCCCTGATCCAGTACGCCGTGGAAGAAGCCGTGGCGGCCGGCATCACCGACCTGATTTTCGTTACCGGGCGCAACAAGCGCGCCATCGAAGACCACTTCGACTCGGCTCCCGAACTGGAGGCCGACCTGGAAAGCAAGGGCAAGCATGAGCTGCTGGCCATGGTGCGCGGCATTCTGCCGGCGCATGTCAATTGCCTGTACATCCGCCAGGCTGCGCCGCTGGGACTGGGCCATGCCGTGCTGACGGCCGCCCCCGCCGTCGGCAACGAGCCCTTCGCCGTACTGCTGGCCGACGACCTGATCGACGCCGACACCCCGGTGCTGAAACAGCTCATCGACGCCTCGTACGCGCAAGGCGCCAGCGTGCTGGGCGTGCAGGACGTGCCCCGCGAAGACACGCGCAAATACGGCATCGTAGCGGCGCGCCCGATCAACGACCGCACCGCCCGCATCACGCACATTGTCGAAAAGCCGGCGCCCGAAGAGGCCCCGTCTACCCTGGCGGTGGTGGGCCGCTACGTGCTCGAGCCCGATATCTTCGACCACCTGCGCGCCACACAGATCGGGGCCGGCAATGAAATCCAGCTGACCGACGGCATTGCCGCCCTGATGGGTGCGCGGCCGGTGTTTGCCCACCGCTATGCGGGGCAGCGCTACGACTGCGGCAGCAAGGCGGGCATGTTCCAGGCCACCGTGGCCCTGGGCCGCAAGTACCACGGGCTGGTGGCGTAAACCGCCGCGCCGTTCAGGGGCTGGCCACCGCCTGCCCCGCCTTGGCGGCGCGTTCGCGTTCGCGCGCGCGGGCCCGCGCCTGGCGGTCTTCGGGCCGCAGGCGGCCCTTGCCCGACAAGCGCATCAGGGTGCCCAGCGCCACCAGCAGGCCGAACACTTCCACCATGGCGGCGGGAATCCACATGGTCAGGCCGCCGATGGTCTGGTCGGTTTGCGCCGACATGGCAATGGCGCGGCCGCAGAGCTCGAACAGGGGATAGATGTCGGATTCGGTGAAGGCGATGACAGCGCCCGCCACCATCTGCGGGGCCATGGTAAGAATGGGCGACAGCACCCGGCCGCCGGGACTCATGGCCGCCGGCGGGCTGGGCCTCCGGTCGAGGATCAGGTTCCAGTACATGAAGCCGCTGATCACCACCGACCAGTTCATCAGCCGGTACAGGCGCCAGTCGAGCATGGAATAGAACTGCACCGACGGGATCAGCCAGACCAGCACCAGGAACACGAACAGGGCCGGCACCAGGTATTTGTTGGTCAGCACGCCCACCAGGGCGCGCCCGCCGCCGGTGCGCAGGAAATCGCGCAGCCGCACCCGCCAGGCCATGGGCAGGCCGGCGCGCATTACCGAGCCGGGGAACGCGCCCATGATCAGCAGCGGCCCCAGGTGATGCAGCACCAAGTGCTGGATGCGGTGGATGAAGAACATGCGCTCGGCGTAGTAGTCGAGCCGGGTGTGCAGCGACAGGTACAGCAGCACCATGCCGGCCCAGAACAGGAACTGGCGCGCCCCATTGACCCGGTGCACGCGCTGGCCGCGCACGAACAGCGCAATGGCCGCCAGGAAGGCAGCCACCAGGGTCGGGGAGAATTCCCACGGGACGAGCCAGCCGAGCCGATCCATGCCGAAAATCCGAAAAGCCTGACGAAATGCGGGCCGCGGGCCCAGGATGGCATTGTAGTGGAGCCGCGCCATGGCGGCGCGGCAGGGGGGTCAGGCGCGGGCCGAGGTGCCGAAACGCAGGTGGCGCACGGCCGGGTTGGCGCGCAAGCGCCGTGCCTGCGACATGAGCTCGGGCCGCAGCTCGGGCGGGCAATTGATGGTAATGCAGGCAGAGGCGAAGCCGGCGTCGCGGCCGGAATCGATCTGGAACTGCGCCACGTCGAGGCCGGCGGCGCCGAAATCCAGGCAGATCTGCTTGCGGACGGCGCCCAGGGCGTCGCGCGGACACTCGATGGTCAGGCGCGACGTGCCCGGACGGCGATTGAGCGCGCCGCGGTCCACACCGGCGCGGCGCATGAACAGGTCGAATAAACGCATGGCAACCTCCGTAAAGCAGGAGAGCGCTGCTGCGAATGCGCGCACGCCTTCCCGGCAGCAAGCGGCGGCGCAAGACAGGCGCGCACCGACGCGGGCCGCGAAGGCACAGCTACGGTTCTGGCGGTTTGGCGGGACGATGGCGGCAAAGAACTTGCCGCCACATACCGCACCCTGCGCTGGCAGGATGCGGCAGATGGAGTTTCTGCGTGGATCCTGTCAGGCAGCGACGTCGATGCAAGATCGACTACTGTCGCCGGAATCGGTATTCACAGAGCAACTCCGTATGATGTAAACATGTTGATTTTACGCGATTTTTTGACCGATAACAAGGGTTTTCCCGATTTTGCCGCCAGATATGCGACACATCGGGCTCAGCGCGCGAAGTGCCAGCCCAGATACAGGGCGAACAGTCCGTAGAACCCCCCCACTGTCGACAGCACCGGCACGCTCATGCCGGCGCGGCGGAATCGCAGCCACAACAGCGAGATCGACAGCAGCGTGAACAGGCCGGCCGCCAGCAGCGGGCCGTCGAGCAGCCAGGGGGTCATGAAGATGCCCAGCGCGCTGGGAATTGTGGCCTGGATCATCATGGCGCCGGAAATATTGGCCAATGCCAGGCGCTCTTTGCCCTGGCGCACCCAGATCAGGGCGTTCATGATCTCGGGCAGTTCGGTGGCCACCGGCGCCAGCAGCAGCGCCGCGATATGGGGCGAGGCGCCCATGGCGATGCCCAGCAGCTCGATCTGGCGCACGAACACATGCGAAGCGCCAGCGATCACCGCCAGTGCCAGCACCGTCTGGATACAGGCCCAGGCCATCGACGGGTTGTCATCGCGCGGGCGCAGCTTCAGGGGCTCGAGTTCGTCACAGTCCAGGCATTCTTCGTCGTTGGACAGCTCGCGCTTGACGTACAGCCCGTAGACGCCCAGGAACAGCAGGCCCAGCCAGGGTTTCCAGGCGAAGGCCAGCAGGCCCAGCCCAACCTTGACCACGAATACGCCCATGAACCAGGCCTGGTCGCGCGCCAGCCGCTTCTGGTCGGCGTTGATGCGGGCGGCGCTGCGCCCGCCGCGCCACAGCGCCAGCCCCACCACCGCGTAGGCCAGGGTGGCCAGCACCAGCGGCCCGCCCATGGCGGCGCCCACGCCGATGTCTTTCTGTTCGGGCGTGGCGCCGAACACTACCGCCATGAAAGTGACCGCGCTTTCGGGCAGCGCCGTGCCGAAGGCGGCCAGCACGGTGCCGACGGCAGTGGCGCCCAGCTTCAGGCGATGGCCGACCCATTCGATGCCATTGACGAAATATTCACAGGCAAAGTAGATGACCAGCGCGGACAGGAAGAACAGCAACAGGGTGAGCAGCATGACACATGGCCGGACGAGCAGATACCCATGGCGCGACGATGCGGCTCGCCCGGCTGGCGTAAGCGCATCGCGGCCAAAGGTCTCGCCTGGCTGGCCCGGAGCGGCGGGCAATGCCGCCGCGCGGGAACCGTCAGCGCCATGGGGTGCAAGACCGCCAAGTCTGTTGACGCTGACTCCTTTGGGGATTCAAAGGATGGCTACTCCCCAATGACAGTGCGCCGGATTGTAGCAGGCGCAAAGCCCCCCCGCCAGGGCGTCGCCAAGGTAAAGTAAGCCTGTTTGCCGCCCCCGGAAAGCCCGCCCCGCCATGAGCCTGCCCGCCACCGACATCGCCCCCTTCGCCGACCGGCGCCGCCGCGTGTTTGACCACCTGCGCGCGGCCGGCGGCGGCATCGCCGTGCTGGCCACCGCGCCGCATGCGGTGCGCAACCGCGACACCGAATACCCGTACCGCCACGACAGCGATTTCTACTACCTGACCGGCTTTACCGAGCCGGACGCCTGGCTGGTGCTGGTGGCGGGCGCCTTCGACCGGGCCATTCTGTTCTGCCGCGCCCGGCACCCCGAACAGGAAATCTGGGAAGGCTACCGGTGCGGGCCCGAGGCGGCGATCGAGCGTTATGGCATGGATGACGCGCACGCCATCGACGAGCTCGACGAACTGATGCCCGCCCTGCTGCTGGACCAGCCGGTGCTGTACCGCTCGTTCGCGGCGGCCGGGCCGGTAGAGCGCAAGCTGCGCCGCTGGCAGGCCGAAGCCGAGCAGCAGGGCCGCGGCCGGCGCCAGCCGCCGGCGCGCGTGCACGACCTGCGGCCGCTGCTGGCCGGCATGCGGCTGGTGAAAGACGCCAGCGAAATCGCCGCCATGCGCCAGGCCGCGCGCATTTCGGCCGGCGCGCATGCGCGCGCCATGCGGGCCGCGCGCGCCGGGCAGCACGAATACGAACTGGAAGCCGAACTTCTGTATGAATTCCGCCGCCATGGCGCGCAGGCGCCGGCCTATCCCAGCATCGTGGCGGCCGGCGCCAATGCCTGCGTGCTGCACTACGCCGCCGGCGACACGGTGCTGCGCGACGGCGAATTGGTCCTGATCGACGCGGGCTGCGAAGTCGACAGCTACGCATCGGACATTACCCGCACGTTTCCGGTCAATGGCCATTTCAACGGGCCGCAGCGCGCGCTGTACGACCTGACCGCGGCCGCGCAGGCCGCCGCCGTCGCGGCGACGGCGCCGGGCCGCAGCTGGAACGACGCCCACGAAGCCGCGGTGCGGGTGCTGGCGCAGGGCATGCTCGACGAAGGCCTGCTGCAGGGATCGCTGGACGGCGTGATCGAGTCAGGCGCCTATACCCGCTACTACATGCACCGCACCGGACACTGGCTGGGGCTGGACGTGCACGACGCGGGCGATTACCGCAGCGGCGCGGGCACCGGCGAAGACCGGCCGTGGCGCAACCTGGAGCCGGGCATGGTGCTGACCATCGAGCCCGGCATTTATGTGCGCGCAGCCGATGACGTGCCGCACCGGTTCCACGACATCGGCATCCGCATCGAAGACGACGCACTGATCACTCAAGAAGGCTGCGAGCTGATCACCCGCGGCGTGCCGGTGGACGCGCGCGAAATCGAGGCGCTGATGCGCGAATGACGGCGGCTAGAACACGTAGCCGTCGAGCCAGCCCATGGCCGTCCAGGTGTACACCACCACCATCGCAATGGCGAACATCCCGGCTATCGCCCCCACCAGCGTTCCCATCAGCGCCACCAGAACCGGCCCCCAGCCGGTATGCGTGATGCGCCCGTGGGCGGGGTTGTAAAGGCGGTCGAATTTCTCGTCCGGCATCAAGCTGAACACCACGCCTTCGATGAAGCCGTCGATCATGGGAATGAATACCACGAAGAACGCGGGGTTGTCGTACCACACCGGAAACTGCGATGCCGCGGCCAGGCACAGCACGGCCGCCAACGTGACCAGCCAGGCATGGCGGCGGCCCAGGTACCACCAATGCGCTCCCAGCCACCCGAGCAGGCAGGCCAGCAGGCCCAGCACGAGCTTGTTGCGCGGGCGGGTGGCGGAAGCAGGCAAAGTGGACGAGGCGGGCGGCATGGGCAAGCGCAAAGCGGCAATGTCGGCGATTGTAGTGGACGGTAGAATTTCGGCATGACTCAACCTGCTTACGATATCGCCATCCTGGGCGCCGGTCCGGTCGGCCATGCGCTGGCGTTGCTGCTGGCCCGCCACGCCGCGCGGCCGGAGCGCATCGCGCTGCTGGCCGGGGCCGCGCCGGCGCCGGGGGCGGCCGCTCCGTCGGCCGATCCGCGCGTGCTGGCGCTGAACCACGGCAGCCGCGTGCTGCTGGAATCGCTGCAGGCCTGGCCGGGGCGCGCCGCCGACATCCGCACCGTGCATGTGTCGCAGCGCGGCCGGCTGGGCAGCACGCTGATCCAGTGCGGCGATTTCCAGGTGCCCCGGCTGGGCAGCACCGTGTCGTATGCCGAGTTGCACGCCGCGCTGCACGAGCGTGTGCAGGCCAGCGGCGTGACCGTGCTGCACGGCCCGCCGGCCCGGGTACAGGGCCAGGACGGCCAGGGCGTCACCGTTGGCCAGGGCGAGGCCGAATTGCGCTGCGGCGTCGCGGTGCTGTCCGATGGCAGCGGCGGCAACGACCTGCGCCGCGAGTACGGCCAGCATGCCGTCATCACCAGCGCGCAGGCCACCCTGCCCCGGCCGGGCTGGGCCTGGGAACGCTTCACCAACCAGGGCCCGCTGGCGCTGCTGCCGCACCCGCACCAGGCGCAGGCTTATTCCGTGGTGTGGTGCAGCGCGCCGGCGCGCGCCGCCGAACTGGCGCAGCTGGACAACGCCGCCTTCTCGGCAGCGCTGAGCGCCGCCTTCGGCACCCGCCTGAGACGCCTGTCCAGCCAGGCGCCGCGGCATGTCTTCCCGCTGGCCCTCAACGCCCGGCGCACGCTCACCCAGGGCCGCCTGGCGGCCATCGGCAATGCCGCGCAGACCCTGCATCCCGTGGCCGGCCAGGGTTTGAACCTGGGGCTGCGCGACGCGGCCCGCCTGGCCCAGGGGCTGGCCGACTGGCTGGCCGGCCCGGCCGCCAACCCGGCCGCCGCGCTGGCCGCATTCGCCCAGGCGCGCCGCGCCGACCGCTGGATTACCGCCGGCCTGACCGACCTGATGCCGCGCGCGTTCGCCACCGGCCTGGCGCCGGTCGAGCATGCCTGCGGGCTGGGGCTGCTGGCCCTGGACCTGGCGGCGCCGCTGCGCGCGCCGCTGGCGCGCCACCTGCTGCAGGGGCTGCGCAACTAGGCCGCGCGCGCCGCCAATCAATATGGGGCCACATGAAGGCGGGTAAAATCCGCCCATGCGCATCGGCCCCTGGACCCTTCCCAACAACGTGCTGGTCGCCCCCATGGCGGGGGTGACCGACCGGCCTTTCCGCCAGCTGTGCAAGCGGCTGGGGGCCGGGCACGCGGTGTCCGAAATGGCGGCCAGCAACCCGCGCCTGTGGGACAGCGTCAAGACCTCGCGCCGCCTGAACCACGACGGCGAAATCGCCCCGGTGGCGGTGCAGATCGCCGGAGCCGACCCGGCCATGATGGCCGAGGCCGCCGCCTTCAATGCGGCCCGGGGGGCGCGCATCATCGACATCAACATGGGCTGCCCGGTGAAAAAGGTGTGCAACCTGGCTTCGGGCTCGGCCCTGCTGCGCGACGAAGACCTGGTCGCGCGCATCCTCGATGCCGTGGTGGCCGCCTGCGCCCCGCTGGGCGTGCCCGTCACCCTGAAAACCCGCACCGGCTGGGACCCCGAACACCGCAACGCGCTGCGCGTGGCGCGCCGCGCGCAGGAAGCCGGCATCGCTGCCCTGGCCCTGCATGGCCGCACCCGCGCCGACCTGTACGCGGGCACGGCCGAATACGACACCATCCGGGCAGTCAAGGCCGAACTGTCCATCCCAGTGATCGCCAACGGCGACATCGACAGCCCCGCCAAGGCGCGCCGCGTCCTGGATTACACTGGCGCCGACGCGGTCATGATCGGCCGGGCGGCCCAGGGCCGGCCCTGGATCTTCCGCGAAATCGACCACTACCTGCGCACGGGCGACACGCTGGCGCCCCCTTCCCACAAAGAAATGCGCGACCTGCTGCTCGAGCACCTGGACGACCATTACCGTTTCTACGGCGAGCACTCCGGCGTGCGCTCGGCGCGCAAGCACATCGGCTGGTATATCGACGGCCTGCCGGGCGCGGATGCGTTCCGCGGCCGCATGAACCTCATCGACAACACCCGCGACCAGTGGCGGGCGGTGTCCGAATGGTTCAATGAACTCATGCGCGGCGGCCCGGCATCCCCGGCCACCGTCGCGCAGCCCCTGCTGGCGGCGTGATCCGCCACCCACCTCCAACTATAAAATCTGTACACATGAGCAAGAAAGATGTCCTGGAAGACTGCGTGCGCGCCAGCCTGGAGCGCTATTTCGAAGACCTGGGCGAATCCGAGCCCCGCGACATGTGGGACATGGTGATGCGGTGCGTCGAGCGCCCGGTGCTCGAAGTCGCCCTGCAACGCTCCGGCGGCAACCAGTCGCGCGCATCTGAAATGCTGGGCATCACACGCAACACCCTGCGCAAGAAACTCCAGGCGCACAACATCCAGCCCTGAGCGCGCCCCGCGCTTCCGACCGCTTTCCTTCATCTCAGCCGTTCCAACATGAAAATCGAAACTGCCCTGCTCTCGGTGTCCGACAAGACCGGCATCGTCGAATTCGCCCGCGCGCTGGCCGCGCGCGGCGTGCGCCTGCTGTCCACCGGCGGCACCGCCCGCCTGCTGGCCGAAGCCGGCCTGGACGTGACCGAAGTCGCCGCCCACACGGGCTCGCCCGAGATTCTCGACGGCCGCGTCAAGACGCTGCACCCCAAGATCCACGGCGGCCTGCTGGCGCGCCGCGACAGCGCCGAGCACATGGACACCATCGCGCGGCACGGCATCGACCGCATCGACATGCTGGTGGTGAACCTGTACCCGTTCCGCGAAACCATCGCCCGCCCGGACTGCTCGTTTGCCGACGCGGTCGAGAACATCGACATCGGCGGCCCGGCGATGCTGCGCGCCGCGGCCAAGAACCACGGCACCGATGCCGGCGGCGTGACGGTGGTGATCGACCCCGCCGACTATTCCCGCGTGCTGTCCGAAATGGACCAGGGCGGGGCCACCTCGTATGCGCTGCGCCTGGCGCTGGCCACCAAGGCCTATGCCCACACGGCCGCCTACGACGGCGCCATCGCCAGCTACCTGACCAGCCTGGCCGAGCCGGCCCCGGCGCAGGATGCCGCGCCCGCGCGCCACGACTGGCCGGGCACGCTGACCCTGCAGGTGCACCAGGCGCAGGCCCTGCGCTACGGCGAAAACCCGCACCAGCGGGCCGCGTTTTATGTCGACGCGCAGCGCCCCGCCGGCCTGCTGGGCAATTACCGCCAGCTACAGGGCAAGGAACTGTCGTACAACAACATTGCCGACGCCGACGCCGCCTGGGAATGCGTGCGCAGCTTCGACACCCCGGCCTGCGTCATCGTGAAGCACGCCAACCCGTGCGGGGTGGCCGTGGCGCAAGACACGCTGCATGCCTACCAGCAGGCCTTCAAGACCGACCCCACCTCGGCGTTTGGCGGCATCATCGCCTTCAACCGCCCGGTCGACGCGGCCACCGCCGAAGCGGTGAGCGGCCAGTTCCTGGAAGTGCTGCTGGCGCCGGGCTACGATGGCGCCGCGCTGGCCGTGCTGGCGGCCAAGAAGAACGTGCGGGTGCTGGAAATCCCGGCCGGCACGGGCCACAACGAATTCGACATCAAGCGCGTGGGCGGCGGCTGGCTGGTGCAGACGCCGGACTCGTACAGCGTGCCGCGCGACGCGCTGAAGGTCGTGACCAGGCGCCAGCCCACCGACCAGGAAATGAACGACCTGGCCTTTGCCTGGAAAGTGGCCAAGTACGTCAAGTCCAACGCCATTGTGTTCGCCGGCGGCGGCATGACGCTGGGCGTGGGCGCCGGCCAGATGAGCCGCGTCGACTCGGCCCGCATCGCCTCCATCAAGGCCGAGAACGCCGGGCTGACGCTGCAGGGCTCGGCCGTGGCGTCGGATGCGTTCTTCCCGTTCCGCGACGGCCTGGACGTGGTGGTGGCGGCCGGCGCCACCTGCGTGATCCAGCCCGGCGGCAGCATGCGCGATGACGAAGTCATCGCCGCGGCCGACGAGCACGGCATCGCCATGGTGCTGACCGGCACCCGCCACTTCCGCCACTGATGCGCGTTCTCGGCATCGACCCCGGCCTGCGCCGCACCGGTTTCGGTGTGATCGATGCCGAAGGCATGCGGCTGCGCTACGTGGCCAGCGGCACCATCGTGGTGCCGCCGGCGCTGGCGCTGCCGGAACGCCTGAAAGTCATCCTGGACAATCTGCGCCAGGTGGCGCGCGACACCCGCCCGGATGTGGCCGCGCTGGAAATCGTCTTCCTGAACACCAACCCGGCCTCGACCCTGCTGCTGGGCCAGGCGCGCGGCGCGGCGCTGTGCGCGCTGGCCGACAGCCAGCTGACGGTGCACGAATACACCGCGCTGCAAATCAAGAAAGCGGTGGTGGGCACCGGCCGCGCGGCCAAAGAGCAAGTACAGATGATGGTGCAGCGCCTGCTGTCGCTGGACGGCATGCCGGCGCCCGATTCGGCCGACGCGCTGGCCTGCGCCATCTGCCATGCGCATGTCGGACCGCTGCAGGCCCGGCTGGGCAACCTGTCGGCGGCCGCCGGCCTGGGCAGCGGCGCGCGCCTGCGCGGCGGCCGCCTGGTCGGCTGACCCCCGGGGCGGCACAGCGTTTAGAATGCCGGCAGGCGCGCGCGGCGCGCCCTTCCCTTACGAGTCGCCACCCGCACCATGATCGGACGCATCACCGGAACCCTGATCGAGAAACTGCCGCCCACCATCTGCGTGGACGTCAATGGCCTGGGCTATGACATCGAGGTGCCCATGAGCACCTTGTATGCGCTGCCCGAACTCGGCGCGCGGGTCACCCTGCATACCCACCTGACAGTGCGCGAAGACGCGCACATTCTGTACGGCTTCGCCACCGCCGCCGAACGCGGCGCTTTCCGCGAGCTGATCAAGGTCAGCGGCATCGGTGCACGCACCGCGCTGGCGGTGCTGTCGGGCCTGTCGGTGGGCGACCTGGCGCAGGCCATCACGCTGCAAGAGTCGGGCCGCCTGACGCGGGTGCCCGGCATCGGCAAGAAAACCGCCGAACGCCTGCTGCTGGAAATGCGCGGCAAACTGGGCGCCGACATCGGCGCCAGCGCGCACGCGGTGCCTGACAGCCAGGCAGACATCCTGAACGCGCTGTTGGCCCTGGGGTATTCAGACAAGGAATCGCAGGCTGCGCTGAAAAAACTGCCGGAAGGCACCGACGTATCCGAGGGGATCCGGCTGGCGCTGAAGGCACTCGTACGCTGAGATGGACGGTTTGTACGGGGCCGGTTATTTAAGCCGCCCTGCACGGCTTAAATAACCATTCGGGTGGTGGCTGTTGAAGGCCGTTTGCGTTACGCCATGCGCACACATTCCGCACCCTTGGCACACCAAGCACGAATGCCCCAAACGGCCGCGCTGGGCGGCTGTTTGGAGCGGCCCCGCAAGATTTTTTTCTTGTCCAATCCGTGCCCCGCACCGGCCGCCGGCGTCAGAAGAACATCAAAAAACCACCCCTAGAACGACACCCCAGCGGCACTCTTCAAATACCCCGGCACGCCCCCCTCCATGCTGGCGGGGACGACGCCGAGTTCGGGAGCCATGGGGCCCGAGCAGACGTTGTCGACGGTAAGCGAGGCGAGGTTGTCGCGCGAGATGATCGGGTCGCCGGGCAGGCATTCGAAGAACAGGGCCTGCAGGCGCCCGATGCCCATGGGCATGGGCAGCACGGAGCGCGGATGGCCGCTCCAGGCGGCGCACAGACGCACGATATCGCCCAGGGTGTACACCTGCGGACCGCCCAGTTCGTAGGTGCGGCCGGCCGTGTGCGGGTTGCCCAGCGCGGATTCGACCGCGATGGCGATGTCGGCCACGCTGATGGGCTGCATGCGCGCCTGGGCGCCGGCCAGCGGAATGACCGGCAGCCAGCGCGCCAGGCGGGCGAACAGGGTGGTAAGGTGGTCGTCGGGCCCGAACACGACCGAAGGCCGGAAGATGGTGCAGGCGCCTTCGGGCCACGCGGCATAGGCCTGGTGCAGGGCGGCTTCGCCGTCGCCCTTGGAGCGCAGGTACATGCTGGGCCCGGCGGCATCGGCCCCCAGGGCGCTGACATGCAGCAGGCGCCGCACGCCGTGGCGGCGGCAGGCCTGGGCGACGCGCTGCGGCAACTGGACATGGACGCGCGCAAAACCGGCGCCATAAGGCTGGCCGCGCCCCCCATGCAGGATACCCGCCAGGTTGATGACGGCATCGCATTCGGGCAGCAGGCGGTCTAGCACTGTGTCGTCGTGCACGTCGGCTTCGACCAGGGTAAGAGTGGGCAGTAATTGCAGGTCGCGCCCGCGGCTGTACAGGCGCGTGGGCACGATAAGGACATGGCCGCGGCCCGCCAAGCGGGCCGCTACATGCCGGCCGAGAAAACCGGTACCGCCGATCAGCAGGATACGCATTGCCGCTGCCCCCGTACTGAAGCGAAGCCCCCGAAAAACGCTGCGCGCTTTACCGAAAGGAAATCAGTAAGGCCATTCTGCCTTGCGGCGCGGCGGGCCGCAAGGGTGCGGATCAAGCCGCCAGCAGGTGCGCGTAATGGGCCAGATCGACGTTGCCGCCACTGATGATGACGCCCACCCGCTTGCCCGGCACCGCGACCGCCTGGTGCAGCACGGCGGCGGTCGACAGGCAGCCGGTAGGCTCGACCACGATCTTCATGCGTTCGGCGAAAAATTTCATGGTGTCGACCAGTTGCGCATCGGTGACCGTAACAATGTCTTTGACGCGCTGCTGGATGACCGGAAACGTCAGCTGTCCCAGGTGCGTGGTGACCGCGCCGTCGGCCAGCGACTTGGGAGTGGCGATCCGCACGATTTCGCCTTTGCGCAGCGACTGCTGCCCGTCGTTGCCGGCCTCGGGCTCGACGCCATAGACCTCGCAGCCGGGGCTGAGGGCGTGGGCCGACAGGGCCGAGCCGGCCAGCAGCCCGCCACCGCCCAGGCACACGAACAAGGCGTCGAGCGGGCCGACTTCTTCGAACAGTTCTTTGGCGGCGGTGCCCTGCCCGGCGATCACGTCGCCGTGGTCGTACGGCGGAATCAGCGTGGCGCCGGTCTCGGCCTGTATGCGCCGCGCGACGGCTTCGCGGTCGTCGGTGTAGCGGTCGTAGGTGACGACGTGGCCGCCATAGCCTTCGGTGGCGGAACGCTTGGCCGCCGGGGCGTCGTGCGGCATGATGATGGTGGCGCGCACGCCCAGCAGGCGCGAAGCCAGCGCAATGGCCTGCGCATGGTTGCCCGACGAAAACGTCACCACGCCGGCCTCGCGCTGCGACGGGGCCAGCCGGGCAATGGCGTTGTAGCCGCCCCGGAACTTGAAGGCGCCCATGCGCTGGAAATTTTCGCACTTGAAAAACACCTGGGCGCCGGTGCGCGCATCGGCGGTGGACGAGGTCAGCACCGGCGTCCGGTGGGCAACCCCGGCCAGTGTTTCACTGGCGCGGACGACATCGTCGTAAGTGGGCAGTGCGGGGGACATGAAAATCATCCTTGCGGGAATAATGGCGAACCGGTGCATGATATCGCCAGTTGCCGCGGGGTGCTTATTGTTGGCGGGCGCAGCCTGTTTGCCGGGCCGTCTTGGTCGTACGGTGTCTGGCCTGGGCGGCGGCGTTTCCAGCACTTGCCCCGTGGTGTACGATGCTTGCGCTGGCCTTCGCCTTTTCTTGCTCCGCCGCCAGCCCCATTCCCGACCATGGCTATCCAGTCCGATTCGCTTTCCTCTCTGCCCGACGCTCCTCGCCTGGTGACACCGCAGCCGGTGTCGCCCAACGAAGAATCCATCGAACGCGCCCTGCGCCCCAAGGCGCTGCAGGAATATGTCGGCCAGCAGCGGGCCCGCGAACAGCTCGAAATCTTCATCGCCGCCGCGCGCAAGCGCGGCGAGGCGCTGGACCACGTGCTGCTGTTCGGCCCGCCGGGGCTGGGCAAGACCACGCTGGCCCACATCATCGCCCACGAAATGGGCGTGCAGTTGCGCCAGACTTCCGGCCCGGTGCTCGAACGCCCCGGCGATCTGGCCGCGCTCTTGACCAATCTGGAAAAGAACGACGTCCTGTTCATCGACGAAATCCATCGCCTGTCGCCGGTGGTCGAAGAAATCCTGTACCCGGCGCTGGAAGACTTCCAGATCGACATCCTGATCGGCGAAGGCCCGGCCGCACGCAGCGTCAAGCTGGATCTGCAGCCCTTCACCCTGGTGGGCGCCACCACGCGCGCCGGCATGCTGACTAATCCGCTGCGCGACCGCTTCGGCATCGTGTCGCGCCTGGAGTTCTACAACGCCGACGACCTGGCGCGCATCGTCACGCGCAGCGCCGGCCTGCTCAATGCCGAGATCACGCCCGACGGCGCCGCCGAGGTGGCGCGCCGTTCGCGCGGCACGCCGCGCATCGCCAACCGCCTGCTGCGGCGCGTGCGCGACTATGCGCAGGTGAAATCGCACGGCGTCATCGATACCGAATCGGCCGGCCGCGCACTGGCCATGCTGGAAGTCGACCCGCAAGGCCTGGACCTGATGGACCGCAAGCTGCTGGAAGCCATCATCCACAAGTTCGACGGCGGCCCGGTGGGCGTGGACAGCCTGGCGGCGGCCATCGGCGAAGAGCGCGACACCATCGAAGACGTCATCGAGCCCTACCTGATCCAGCACGGCTACCTGCAGCGCACCCCGCGCGGCCGCATGGCCACGCAGACCACCTGGCGGCACCTGGGCCTGGCGCCGCCCTCGGGCAGCGGCGAACTGTTCAACAAATAAGGCTCAAGCCACCAGCCGCAGGATATCGTCGCCGTAGGCTTCCAGCTTGCGTGCGCCCACGCCGTTGATGTGCCCGAGCGCGTCCATCGAGGCCGGCCGCGCCATTGCGATTTCGCGCAGCGTGGCGTCGTGGAAAATCACATAGGCCGGCACGCCATGGCTTTTGGCGACCTCGCCGCGCCAGTTGCGCAAGGCGTCGAACAGCGGCTGGGCGTCGGGCGGCAGCTCGATGGCGGCCGCGCGCGCCCGGCCGCCCGATTTGCCGGCGCGGGCTTTTTTCTCGGATTCGCGCCGCAGCATCAGCTGGCGCTCGCCCTTCAGCACGGCCCGGCTGCCCTCGGTAAGGGCCAGGGTGCCATAGCCTTCGTGGTCCACTGTCAGCAGCCCCTGTGCCAGCAGCTGCCGCAGCACGCCGCGCCAGGCATTTTCGGAAAGGTCGGCGCCCACGCCGAACACGCTGAGGGTGTCGTGCCCGTGCTGGCGGGTGCGGTCGGTGTCTTTGCCGCGCAGGATGTCGATGATGTGGCCCGCGCCGTAGCGCTGGCCGCGCTCTTTCCACAGGCGGTACACCGCCGACAGCACTTTCTGCGCCGCCACCGTGCCGTCCCAGGACTGCGGCGGCTCGAGGCAGACGTCGCAATTTCCGCAAGCCGTGATGGTCTGCCCGAAATAGGCCAGCAGGCGCACCCGCCGGCACTCTACGGTTTCGCACAGGCCCAGCATGGCATCGAGCTGCTGGCCCAGGCGGCGCCGGTAGATTTCGTCGCCCGGCGATTCGTCGATCATGCGGCGCTGCTGCACTACGTCTTGCAGGCCATAAGCCAGCCAGGCCGTGGCCGGCAGGCCGTCGCGGCCCGCCCGTCCGGTTTCCTGGTAGTAGCCCTCGACCGATTTGGGCAGGTCGATGTGCGCCACGAAACGCACGTCGGGCTTGTCGATGCCCATGCCGAAGGCAATGGTGGCCACCATGACGATGCCGTCTTCACGCAGGAAGCGCGACTGGTTGCGGGCCCGTACGGCCGCGCTCAGTCCGGCATGGTACGGCAGGGCATTGATGCCGTTCTGGCACAGGAACTCGGCGGTTTCTTCGACCCGGGCGCGCGACAGGCAATACACCACGCCCGACTCGCCCTCGTGCTCGCTGCGGATCAGGTCCAGCAACTGGCGCCGCACCTCGTTTTTTTCGACGATACGGTAGCGGATGTTGGGCCGGTCGAAGCTGGCCACGAAATGGCGGGCCTGGTCCAGCGCCAGCCGCTGCGCGATCTCGACGCGCGTCGCGGCGGTGGCGGTGGCCGTGAGCGCGATGCGCGGCACGTCGGGCCAGCGCTCGTGCAGCATCGACAGGCCCAGATATTCGGGCCGGAAGTCGTGGCCCCATTGCGATACGCAATGTGCCTCGTCGATGGCGAACAGCGCGATGCGGCCGCGCTCCAGCAGCTGCAGGCAGCGGTCGGTCAGCAGCCGCTCGGGGGCCACGTACAGCAGGTCGAGCTGGCCGTCCAGGAAGGCCTGCTCGACGTCGCGCGCCTCGCGCCAGTCTTGCGTGGAATTCAGGTACGCCGCCCGCACGCCCAGTTCGGTCAGGGCGTCGACCTGATCTTGCATCAGGGCGATAAGCGGGGACACCACCACCCCGGTCCCCTCGCGCACCAGCGCAGGTACCTGGTAGCACAGCGACTTGCCGCCGCCGGTAGGCATCAGCACCAGGGCGTCGCCGCCGCCGATGACATGCTCGACGATGGCCTGCTGGTCGCCGCGGAAGGATTCGTAGCCAAAAACGCGCTGCAGGACGCCCTGGGCGCGCGGGTCAGACATGGGAAGTAGCGGAAAGCGTCATGGCGGCGATTTTAAGCCTCATTGACGCGGCCGGGGCGGCGGTGCGCGCAAACGGCTCTACCACGGCAGCCAGCGGCCGCGCACGAAGGCGTCCACCGGCATGGTGACGCCGGCGCGCATTTCGTAGTCGCCGGTCACCACGTCGCGGTCGGCGCCCACCGCCAGGCGTACGCTGGGGGCTATCAGCATACTGTGCGCCAGCCCGAAGCGCTGCTCGATGGCTTCGCCGGATTCGCGCAACCCGGTATAGGTGCCGGTCAGGGTGCCCCACCCCAGGATGGGCACGCCGGCGGCCAGCGTATTGCGCATCTGCGGCGCCGCCGCCGCGCCGTTCCGGTATTGCGACAGGTCGCCGAACCCGGCGCCGATCTGTTCATTGGTAACCGCCAGGCTGACCGATTCGAACAGGCTGACGTTGTAGCCGAAGCGGTAGCGCCAGGCGTTGATGTGGTCGAAGCGGCTTTGCGTGGCGCCCGCCTGAAAAGTGCCCAGTTCACCCGCCGAATAGGTACTGCCCAGGCCGCGCGTGGACAGGTCCGGGGCGCTCTGCATCTGGCTTTCCAGGGTCAGGGCCGGCGTCAGCCCGTAGCGCAGCGTGCCGCTGCCCGCCGTGACGCCATAGTCGATGGCGCCGGACTGGGCCGCCGTGTCAGTGTAGTTGAGCGCGCCTACCGTCGATGAATAGGCCAACCGCCCCTTCGGCACCTGCTGCGCCCCGCCGGCCCAATCAGCCACCTGCAGGCCGCCGATGGGCACGGCGCTGCCCCATATCGGCGCGTTGGCCGTCAGGTTGCCCAGCGCCACGGTCGGGCCGGCCATGTCGCGATAAGTCCAGCGCCCGCCGCCATAGGAAAAACCCTGCTGCGAACCCACCGACGAAAACCACGGATTGGCGGGCCGCGCCATGCCGGTTACCACCATGACCGAACCGTACGGCACGGGGTCGCGGGTCTCCAGGCCGAAGGCGTACTCTTGCGGCGGCACCGGCGCCACATCGGGAAACAGGTTGGCGCACTGAATGGGCAGGGCGGCGGCGGCCGTACCGGCATCGGCCGGGGCGTCGACCGTGCCGGTGGCGTCCGGCCCCGGCGGCCGCTGCGCGGCGTCGGCCAGGCCCGCGGGCCGCTGCAGCGATGCGTCGGTCAAGCCTTCGGCGGGCGTCAGCCGGCAGGGCATGGGATCGAGATCGAGCTGGCGCGACTCGGGCAGGGCGACGGGCGCGACGGGCATCGGCTGAGCCGGCGCCAGCACCGATATGCCCTGGCGCGCCGCCTGCTCGACCTCGTTCCAGTCGTGGCGGACCGGGGGCCGCGCCGGGGCGGGGGCAGCCGCCGTTTCCCCCTGCGCCGGCGCGGCGCCGGCGGTGCGGTTTTCGGCAGCCGGGGGCCCGAGCGTGGCGCAGGCGCCCAGAGCCATATTGCAGGCCAGCAAGGCGGCCGAAAGCGGACGGGATATCCGCTTGCGAGGCAAATTGCGCAGGGTCATGACACTGGACAGTGTAAAGACCGAAAAGCGGGGCATCTGTAAACGTCGTTGAACGGGCGCAAGGGGTTCCACCAATATTTTAGTGAAAGCGCATCGCGTCACGGTATATTTCAATCCATTTCTCGCCTCTTGCCGGCCGCCCCTTCCGCGGCCACTATGGCACCCATGGATACCCCACATACCAAGTTGCTGGTCGTCGACGACGATCCCGCCTTGCGGCAATTGCTGGCCGACTATCTCAACCGGCACGGCTACGACACCCTGCTGGCGCCCGACGCCAACGACCTGGCCGCCCGCATCGCGCGCTACGCGCCCGACCTGCTGGTGCTGGACCGCATGCTGCCGGGCGGCGACGGTGCCGACGCCTGCCGCCGCCTGCGCGAACAGGGCGAAGACATCCCCGTCATTCTGCTGACCGCGCGCGACGAGGCGGTCGACCGCATCATCGGCCTGGAAGCCGGCGCCGACGATTACCTGGGCAAGCCGTTCGACCCGCGTGAGCTGCTGGCCCGCATCGAAGCCGTGCTGCGCCGCAAGCGCGGGCCGTCGGCCCTGACCAAAGACGCGCCGGTCAACTTCGGCCCGTTCGTGTTCGACCCGGCCATGCGGCAGCTGCTGCGCGACGGCGAGCCAGTCAAGCTGACCGGCGGCGAGATCAATCTGCTGGAAGCGCTGGTGCGCAATGCCGGCAAGCCCCTGTCGCGCGAGCGCCTGCTGGCGCTGGCGCGCGACGACGACGGCGGCGAACGCAACGACCGCGCCATCGACATCGCCATCCTGCGCCTGCGGCGCGCCATCGAAGACGACCCGAAACAGCCGCGCTGGATCCAGACGGTCTGGGGCATCGGCTACCGCTTCTCGCCCTGACCCGCCGCGCCACATGAACCGCCTGACCCGCTTCCTGCTGCCGCGCTCGCTGCGGGCGCGCCTGATCCTGCTCGTGCTGGGCGCCGTGTTGCTGGCCCAGGCCGCCACGCTGGCCACCGTGTCGTACTACCGCCAGAAATTCCTGGAAGATGTCGCCATCGGCTACATCGCCACCACCATCCGCACGCTGCGGGCGGCGGTGTCGCAGATCCCGGCCGAAGAGCGCGCCGATTTCGTGCGCAACGCCTCGCAGAACCAATGGCGGCTATGGTCGCGCACGCTGCCGGCCGAGGCGCGGCTGCAGCGCCTGAACCGCCCGTCTCCGCCGCCGCCCAGGCACGACGGCGCCGGCCGCCCCGGCGACGGTTCGCCGCCCGACCCCGCCGGCGGCGACGAGCGCGAGCGCGAAGCGCGGCGCGAACGGATCCGCGCCATGCACGACAACCGGCCCGACGACATCCGGCGCGACCTGCGCGGCCCCATCCGCGAACTGAACGACCGGCTCAACGACGGCACCCGGGTGGCGCTGTCGCACGGGCCGGACCCCGAAATATTTATCTCGCTGGCCCGCAACGCCGACACCGAAGACGCGCCGCGCCTGCGCGAATGGCTGGTCATTCCGCTGGACCGTCTCGACCCGCCGGTGGCCACGCCGCTGGTGGCCGTCTGGCTGGGCGGCCTGGGCCTGGTACTACTGCTGGCCGCGGGGTTTTCCTGGCATATCACCCGGCCGCTGACGGGGCTGGCCGAGGCAGCCGACCGCCTGGCGGCCGGACAGCCGCAGCGCGTGCAGCCCTCGGGGCCCAGCGAAACCCGCGCCCTGGGCGAACGCTTCAATGCCATGCTGGATGCGCTGGCCGAGTCCGACTCGGTGCGCCGCACCTTGCTGTCGGGCCTGCCGCATGACCTGAAAGGGCCGCTGTCGCGCATGTGGCTGCGCATCGAAATGGCCGACGACCCCGCCCTGAAAGAGGGCTTGCGCAAAGACCTGCAAGACATGCAGCACATGGTCGACCAGTTCATCGGCTTTGTGCGCGGCACCGACCCGGCCGCCTACCGCTACGCCCCGCTGGACCTGCCCGCGTGGCTGGCCGAGCGGGTGGGCGGCTGGCAGAGCACCGGCACATCGGTCAGCCTGGATATGCCTGACGACAATGTCACCGTGCAAGGCGACGCGGTGGCGCTGGGCCGGCTGCTGGACAACCTGATCGGCAACGCCCTGCATCATGGCGAACCGCCGGTGGACATCAGCCTGCGCCGCGAAGGCGGCATGGCCGTGCTGGACGTGGCCGACCACGGCCGCGGCATCGCCCCCGAGCGCCGCAGCGAGGCATTGCGCCCCTTCGCGCGGCTGGACGACGCCCGCACCCGCACCGGCAACGTGGGCCTGGGGCTGGCCCTGGCCGAAGCCATCGCGCGGGCCCACGGCGGCACGCTGGCGCTACTGCAGGCCGATGGCGGCGGCCTGCTCGTGCGCATCGCCCTGCCGGCGGCGGCAGAGCAACATAACGGTGCCTGAAAGCGCTGCTGTTGCCAGGTGTCTGGCTCCCGCCAGGGTGCCTGGCGCCCGCTACGCGGGAGTCAGGCATCTGTCATCGCCGTACTACGCCGCTGCGCGGCGCTCTTTGCCGAACACCGAACGGTAGGCCAGCAGGTTGAAAATCAGCACCACCGGCACGCCGATCACGGCGCCGGCCAGCACCAGCCGCATCGAGCCGATCGAGGCCGTGCCGTCCCACAGGGTCATGTCGTCCAGGATCAGGTACGGGAACAGGCTGTAGGCCAGGCCGGCCAGCATCAGCAGGTACAGCACCACGCACAACACGAACGGCAGCCGGCTGTTGGCCTCGCCCCGGCCGGGCACGCGGGCCAGCAGCATTTCGGCACTGGAAAAACACAGCAGCATCAGCGCCCAGACCACCACGGCCACGGCCAGGCCGCCGGGGTTGCTCCATTTGTAGAAAATGCCGGCATTAGCCAGGCCCAGCATTACCGAAGTGCCCACCATGCCGACGGCCGTCCAGCGGATGGCGTGGCGCCCCCAGCGCGCGGCGCGGCGCTGCAGGTCGCCTTCGACGCGCATCACCAGCCAGGCGGCGCCCAGCAGCACGTACGCAGCCACCGCGCACAGCCCCATCAGCACGGCGAACCAGCCGTAGCCGGCGGCCGTCTGGTAGCCGGTGGCAATGCGCCCCAGGATCATGCCCTGCCCGAACGCCGTGGCCACCGAACCCAGCCAGAAGCCCAGGATCCAGCGCGGCTTGAGTTCGGCGCGGGCGCGGATGCGGAATTCGAACGACACACTGCGCAACACCAGGCCCAGCGCCATCAGGGCCAGCGGGCCGTAGAGCTTGCCGAAGATCACGCCCCAGGCCAGCGGAAACGCCGAGGCGAACAAGCCGATGCCCAGCAGCGGCCAGAACTCATTGGCGTCGCGCCAGGGGCTGAGCAGCGTCATCATGCGGCCGCGCTCGTCGGCCGGCGCCAGCGGCAGCAGCATGCCCACGCCGAGGTCGAAGCCGTCGAGCACGATGCCGCCTGCGATCAGCAGGAACAGCAGGCCCATGAACACCAGCGGCATCCAGAAGGTGGGGTCGTTGGCATTGACGCCCAGCGAGGCGGCCAGCATGTCGATCATTGGGGCGATCCTCCGGGTTTGCGCACCGGCACCACGCCGTAGCGGGCCGCGTGGAACAGCATGCCGTTGAACGCGGCCAGCAGCAGCCCGTACAGCACCAGGTAGCCGGCCAGGCTGGCCGCCAGGGTGGCGGCGCCAGCGGTGCCCAGCACCTCGGTCTGGGTGATGGTGGCATTGACGGCGTAGGGCTGCATGCCCACCAGCGAGAACACGCCGCCGGCCAGCACGGCCAGCCCGCCGGCGTACAGCGTGCCCACCATCACGCGCAGCCACCAGCGCGGCAGCAGAGATGGGTCCATGCCCCGCCGCGCGGCCAGCGCCAGTGTCGCGCACGATACCAGCAGCATCGCCGCGCCCAGCAGCAGCACCACGCGCAGCGCCCAGAACGTCAGCGCCACGGGCGGCTGCATGCCCGAGAATTTGTCCAGCCCCTGGTACACGCCCTGCGCATCGCGCCCCAGCCAGGCGCCGCCCGCGCCCGGCAGCGCCAGGGCGGCGCGGTTGGCCTGGGCGCGGGCATCTGGCCAGCCGAACAGCGTCCAGCCGGGCTCAGCGCCGCTGTGCCAGTAGCCCGCGGCGGCCGCCGCCTTGGCGGGCTGGTGTTCGGCCATGACCCGGCCGGCGCCGTCGAGCACCGGCGCCTGCAGCAGCGAGGCGGCCACCGCCACCACCAGCGCGGTCTTGAACGCGCAGCGCTCGCCGTCGTCGAGCGGGCGCCGCATGGCCTGCAGCGCGGTCACGCCCAGGATCAGGAAGGCAGCGGCCAGCGCCGACCACAGGGCCATCAGCCCCAGGTTCCAGCCCAGCGACGGGTTGAAAATGGCGGCGTTCCAGTCGTACACCTGGTAGCGGGCGTCGATCAGGGCGGCGCCGGCCGGCGTCTGCACCCATGACTGCAGCGCCAGTACCCAGAACAGGGCCACCGCCTGCCCCGCGGCCACCATGAACACGGCCAGGGTATGGATGCGCTCGGACACCCGGCGCTGCCCGAACAGCATTACCCCCAGGAAACAGGATTTCAGGATGAATACCGACAGCACGCCGAAGCCGATGAGCGGGCCGGCCACGTTGCCGATCTTGTCCATCAGGCCGGGCCACAGGCTGCCCACCTGGATCAGCACGGGCAGCGCCGCCGCCAGGGTCAGCACGAATGACAGGGCGAAAATGCGCACCCAGAAGCGGTACGCGGCGGTCCAGCCCGGCAGGCCAGTGCGGTGCGCGCACAGCTTGAAGAACAGCAGCAGCCAGGACAGGGCCAGCGCCAGGGCCATGAACAGGGCCAGGAAACTGAGGCTGGCGGTGAACTGGATGCGGGCCAGTAGCAGGGGGACAATATCCATGATGGCCGGTAGTGTAGAGCCTGTTTCTGGAACGCGGGAGACGGGTTTGGAGGGCATCGGGGTGCGGACGTGGCAAAATTGACGCTTTGCTGCCGCCTTTTCCTATTTCCTTCCAGCATGACCACCGCCCCGACGCCGCCTGCCGCCACCAATTTCCTGCGCAATATCATCGAAGACGACCTGCAGGCCGACCGCTTCCAGGACAAGCGCTGGGCGGGCGCTCCCGGGCCCGCGTCGGTGCAGTCGCAGGGCGCCTCCGACCCGGCGCGCATCCGCACCCGCTTTCCGCCCGAGCCCAACGGCTACCTGCACATCGGCCATGCCAAGAGCATCTGCGTCAATTTCGGCCTGGCGCGCGATTTCGGCGGCGTGTGCCACCTGCGCTTCGACGATACCAACCCCGAAAAAGAAGACCAAGAATACGTCGACGCCATCGTCGAAGCCGTGCACTGGCTGGGCTTCGACTGGAAGGCCGACGGCAACGACAACCTGTATTTCGCCAGCGACTACTTCGGCTTCATGTACGAATTCGCCCAGGCGCTGGTGCAGGCGGGCCATGCCTATGTCGACGAACAATCGCCCGAGCAAATCCGCCTGAACCGCGGCACCCTGACCGAGCCCGGCGTGGCCTCGCCCTGGCGTGACCGCCCGGCCGCCGAATCGCTGGCGCTGCTGGCCGAGATGCGAGACGGCAAGCATCCCGACGGCAGCCTGGTGCTGCGCGCCAGAATCGACATGGCCTCGCCCAACATCAACCTGCGCGACCCGGTCATGTACCGGGTGCGGCATGCCACGCACCACCGCACCGGCAACCAGTGGTGCATCTACCCCATGTACAGCTGGGCGCACCCGGTCGAAGACGCGCTGGAAGGCATCACGCACAGCATCTGCACGCTGGAATTCGAAGACCAGCGCCCCTACTACGACTGGATCCTGGCCCGCCTGGCCGAGCTGGGCAAGCTGGCCCGGCCGCTGCCGCGCCAGTACGAATTCGCGCGCCTGAACCTCACCTACGTCGTCACCAGCAAGCGCAAGCTGCTGCAGCTGGTGCGCGAAGGCTATGTCGACGGCTGGGACGACCCTCGCATGCCCACGCTGTTCGGCATGCGCCGGCGCGGCTACCCGCCGTCGGCCATCCGGCTGTTCTGCGATCGCACGGCGGTGTCCAAGTCCGACTCGCGCATCGACTACAGCCTGCTCGAACAGGCCGTGCGCGACGAGCTCGATCCCGGCACGCCGCGTTCGGTGGCCGTGCTGGACCCACTCAAGCTGGTTATCACCAACTACCCCGCCGGCCAGGAAGAAGCCTGCTCGGCGCCGCGCAACCCGCACGACCCGGCGGCCGGCTCGCGCCAGTTCCCGTTCACGCGCGAATTGTGGATCGAACGCGACGATTTCCGCGAAGAGCCGCCCAAGAAATACTTCCGCCTGTTCCCGGGCAACCTGGTGCGCCTGAAGTACGGCTACGTGGTGCGCTGCACCGGCTTCACCAAAGACGAATCCGGCCGCGTCACCGAAGTGCAGGCCGAGTACCTGCCCGACACAAAAAGCGGCACGCCCGGCGCCGACAGCGTCAAAGTCAAGGGCAACATCACCTGGGTCAGCACCGCGCACGCCGTGCCGGCGCGCGTGCACTTGTACGACCGCCTGTTCGCCGACCCGCACCCCGACGCCGGCGACAAGGACTTCCTGGCCTGCCTGAACCCCAATTCACGCCAGACCGTCGACGCCTGGCTCGAGCCCGGCACGGCGGCCGAGCCGGGCGCCACCTGGCAATTCGAGCGGCTGGGCTATTTCACGGTCGACAGCAAAGATTCCACGCCCCAGGCGCCGGTTCTCAACCGCATCGTCACGCTGCGCGATTCCTGGGCCACGGCCTGATTCCGTCCGACCATGACTACTGATTCCCTTGCCCTGGATTTCAAGAGCGCCACGCTGTACGCCATACGCGTGGTACTGCACGACGCCGACCTCGGCCGCCTGACCGCCGCGCTGGACCAGCGCATGGCCGACGCCGGCAGTTTCTTCGAGAACGAGCCGGTGGTGATCGACGCCAGCCGCGTCGACGCCCCCATCGACTGGCCCGCCCTGCTGGCGGCCCTGCGCGGCCACAACCTGCCGCCCATCGGCGTGGTGGCCGAAGGCGCCAACCTGGCCGCGGCCCAGGCGGCCGGCCTGGCAGCCGTGGAACTGTCCACGCCTCCGGCGCGCCCGGCGCCCGCGGTGGAAACCGCCCCGCCCAGCGACGCGGCCACCCCGGTGCCCGCCGTGCCGGCCGCCGCGCTGGAAACCAGCGCCCCGCCGGCCGCCGACAGCGCCCCGGCCGAACCGGCGCCAGCCGAGCCCGCCCAGGCGCCGGCCGCGCCCGAACCGCCGGCCGCCGCGCCGGCCTCGGCCCTGGTCATCACCAAGCCGCTGCGCTCGGGCCAGCGCGTCTACGCGCGCCACACCGACCTGGTCGTCATCGGCATGGTCAGCCAGGGCGCCGAAGTTATCGCCGACGGCAACGTGCATGTCTACGGCCCGCTGCGGGGCAAGGCCATGGCGGGGGCGCGCGGCGACACCTCGGCGCGCATCTTCACCACCCAGCTCGATGCCGAGCTGCTGGCCGTGGCCGGCGTGTACCGGGTGGTGGAAGACAAGCTCGACAGCTCGCTGCACAACCAGCCCGCGCTGGTCCACCTGGACGGCGAGACGCTGCGGGTCGAAGCCTTGAAGAAGTAAAGGCCGGCGCGTTGCGCGCCGCCACCATGTCTACATCTTGTAAGAAGCCTTACAGGGGCTTTTTGCTTTACGATAACGCGATTTATTCGAACATAAGGGTTAACTGGTCATGACACGTATTGTTGTGGTGACATCCGGCAAGGGCGGGGTGGGCAAGACCACCACCAGCGCCAGCTTCTCGTCCGGACTGGCCATGCGCGGCCACAAGACCGCCGTCATCGACTTCGACGTCGGCCTGCGCAACCTGGATCTCATCATGGGCTGCGAACGCCGCGTCGTGTATGACTTCGTCAACGTCATCCAGGGCGAGGCGTCGCTGAAGCAGGCGCTGATCAAGGACAAGCAGCTCGAGAACCTGTTCATCCTGCCGGCCTCGCAAACCCGCGACAAAGACGCCCTGACGCAGGAAGGCGTGGCCAAGGTCATCGAAGACCTGAAGGAAATGGGCTTCGACTACATTGTGTGCGATTCGCCCGCCGGCATCGAAACGGGCGCCCTGATGGCCGCCTACTTCGCCGACGACGCCCTGGTGGTCACCAACCCCGAAGTCTCGTCGGTGCGCGATTCCGACCGCATCCTGGGCATCCTGGCCGCCAAGTCGCGCCGCGCCATCGAAGGCGACGAGCCCGTCAAAGAATACCTGCTGCTCACGCGCTACAACCCCAAGCGTGTCAACGACGGCGAAATGCTGTCGCTGACCGACATCGAAGACATCCTGCGCATCAAGCTGATCGGCGTCATCCCCGAATCCGAAGCGGTGCTGCAAGCGTCGAACCAGGGCCTGCCGGCCATCCACCTGCGCGACACCGACGTGGCCGAAGCCTACAAAGACGTGGTGTCCCGCTACCTGGGCGAAGAAAAACCCCTGCGCTTCACCGACTACGAGAAGCCCGGCCTGCTCAAGCGCCTGTTCGGAGGGAAGTAAGCAATGTCCTTCCTGTCGTTTCTGCTCGGCCAGAAGAAAACCTCGGCGGTTGTCGCCAAGGAACGCCTGCAAATCATCCTGGCGCACGAGCGTTCGGGCCGCGGCGCATCGCCCGACTACCTGCCCCAGCTGCAGCAAGAGCTGGTGGCCGTTATTTCCAAATATGTGAACATCAACCCCGACGACATCAAGGTGCACCTGGAACGCCAGGACACGCTGGAAGTCCTTGAAGTCAAGATCGAGATGCCGCAAAAAGAGGCCTGAGCGCGGTAAGCCACAAAACAGAACGGCCCCGGCAAGCCTTGCTTGCCGGGGCCGTTCTGTTTTGTGGCTGCTGGAGCGGGCGTGGATTACTTGCCGACCTGGTCGCCGATGATGCCGCCCAGCGCGGCGCCGCCCACCGTGCCCAGGATGCCGCCGCCGCTGATCACCGCGCCGGCTACGCCGCCGACGGCGGCGCCGCCCACGGTGCTTTTCTGGCGGCGGCTCATGCTATCCCAAGAAGAGCATCCCGCGACGGATGCGGCCAGCACGATGGCCGTGCTGATTTTTGCGAAGGTTCCAATTTTCATCATGTTGAGGCTCCTGTTGTTGTGCCTGGGACAGCGCGCTGGAAGTTAGGCCAGACTAGCAGGCACTACGGCGTCCCCCTGCAAACTTTCTGAACCTTCAGAATCGCAAAAAGCGTCGCGTTGAGCTGTTAGGGATGCCCATAAATTGTATCCATGGGTAGGCCGGGCGCCACGCGCCGGGCACAGATGTTGCCTGCCAAGCGGCTTATTTCACCAAACGTAACACGTCGCGGAAACGCGGATGATCGCAGCTTTCCATCCACTCGAACAAGGCCATTTCGGCAGTGACCACGGTGGCGCCCGCCGCGCGCATGCGGCGCATGCCCGCGTGCTGGTCGGCGGGCCGCCGCGAACCGACCGCATCGGACACCAGCACGGCGCGGTAATCGAGTTCGAGCAGGCCCACCACGGTTTGCAGCACGCAGACATGGGCTTCCCAGCCCACCACCAGCACCGTGCGCCGCGCGGCCGGCAGCCAGGCATCGAAGCCGGGTTCGCGCGCCGCCGAAAAGTGCCGCTTCTGGAACACCGCCTGCACCGGGCCGCGCAGCGGCTCGATGGTGTGGCCCAGGGCCCCGCTGCTGTGCTCGGTGGCGACCACCGGCACATCGAGCAGGCGCGCGCCCTGCGCCAGCTTGGCAACGGTGTCCGCCTGCTCGGCGCCGTGCGCGATAGCCGGCATCAAGCGTTCTTGCATGTCGACGATCAGCAGCGTCGAGTCGGTGGCTTGCAGCAGCATGATGACCTCATGTATTCCAGTAGCACCACGCTGCGCAACTCGTCCAGAATGCAGCAGGTACGGCCGCAGCGGAGACGCCGCGGAGCCGGCTTTGCCGGTCCGCCAGCATCGCCCCCCCTTGAGGGGGATGAGCCCAGGCAGGGAACAGTCCTTGAGGACTGTTCCCTGCCTGGCGAATCCGAGCGGCCTACCAGCCGCGAGGTGGAACGCGCGCAGCGCTTCGGGGGTGGGTTCTTATTTCAGGGCCTTGTAGCGCAGGCGGCGGGGCTTGGCGGCTTCTTCGCCCAGCCGGCGTTTTTTGTCGGCCTCGTATTCCTGGTAGTTGCCGTCGAAGAACACCACTTGCGAATCGCCTTCGAAAGCCAGGATATGCGTGGCGATGCGGTCCAGGAACCAGCGGTCGTGGCTGATCACCATGACGCAGCCGGGGAATTCCAGCAGCGCGTCTTCCAGCGCGCGCAGGGTTTCCACGTCGAGGTCGTTGGACGGTTCGTCGAGCAGCAGCACGTTGCCGCCGGCGACCAGCGTCTTGGCCAGGTGCAGCCGGCCGCGTTCGCCGCCCGACAGCTGGCCGACGATCTTGTTCTGGTCGGCGCCCTTGAAGTTGAAGCGGCCCAGGTAGGCACGCGAAGACATTTCGAACTTGCCCACGGTAAGCAGGTCGGCGCCGTCGGACACGGCGTCGAATACGCTCTTGCTGTCTTGCAGCGAGTCGCGCGACTGGTCGACGAAGGCCAGCTGCACGGTCTGGCCGATGGCGATGCTGCCCGAATCGGGCTGCTCGCGGCCGGCGATCATGCGGAACAGCGTCGACTTGCCGGCGCCGTTGGCGCCGATGATGCCCACGATGGCGCCAGGGGGTACCTTGAAACTGAGATTGTCGATCAGCAGGCGGTCGCCGTAGGCCTTGCTGACGTTGTTGAATTCGATGACTTCATTGCCCAGGCGCTCGCCCACCGGGATGAAGATTTCCTGGGTTTCGTTGCGCTTCTGGTATTCGTACGAAGACAGCTCTTCGAAGCGCGACAGGCGCGCCTTGGCCTTGGCCTGGCGGCCCTTGGGGTTCTGGCGCACCCATTCGAGTTCTTTCTTGATGGTTTTCTGGCGCGCCGATTCGGCGGCCTCTTCCTGCTTGAGACGGGCTTCTTTCTGTTCGAGCCACGAGCTGTAGTTGCCCTTCCAGGGAATGCCGTGGCCGCGGTCGAGTTCGAGGATCCATTCGGCCGCGTTGTCGAGGAAGTAGCGGTCGTGGGTAACGCCCACCACCGTGCCCGGGAACTTGTGCAGGAACTGTTCCAGCCATTCGACGCTTTCGGCGTCGAGGTGGTTGGTGGGCTCGTCGAGCAGCAGCATGTCGGGCTTGGACAGCAGCAGGCGGCACAGCGCCACGCGGCGCTTTTCGCCGCCCGACAGCTTGCCCACCGTGGCGTCCCAGGGCGGCAGGCGCAGCGCGTCGGCGGCGATTTCCATCTGGTGCTCGATGTCGTCGGCGCCGCTGGAGGCGGCCGCCGCGATCACGGCTTCGAGTTCGGCCTGCTCGGCGGCCAGCGCGTCGAAATCGGCGTCGGGCTCGGCATACGCTGCGTAGACCTCATCCAGGCGCTTCTTGGCCTGTACCACCGCGCCCAGCCCTTCTTCGACCGCCTGGCGCACGGTATGGGACGGGTCGAGCTGGGGTTCCTGCGGCAGATAGCCGATGTTCAGGCCCGGCATGGGCACGGCTTCGCCTTCGATTTCTTTGTCGACGCCGGCCATGATCTTGAGCAGCGTCGACTTGCCCGAGCCGTTCAGGCCCAGCACGCCGATCTTGGCGCCGGGGAAAAACGAAAGGGAAATGTCGTGCAGGATCTGCCGCTTGGGCGGCACGATCTTGCCGACGCGATTCATGGTGTAGACGTATTGGGCCATGGGCTGGTATGCAGAAAAGACAAATCGGGGAAGCCATGATTGTAGGCCGGAACGGCCCGCGGCCTACGCAGGCCGCGCCGCCCGGCGCGGACGCCACTGGGCCAGGCTGACGCCGGCCAGCGCCACCAGGCCGCCCGCCACGTGATAGGCATGCGGCACTTCGCCCAGCAGGAAGGCGGCGATGGCGACCGTGGCCACCGGCATCAGGTTCAGGAAGATGCTGGTGCGGTTGGGGCCCAGGTAGCGCACGCCCTGCATCCACAGATACGGCGCGAACAGCGACGGGAAGATGCCCGCGTACAGCACCAGTGGAATATTGCCGGCATTCAGCGGCGAGGCGGGCGCCAGCAGGAACGTCGGCAGCTGCAGCGCAATGCCGAACAGCACCTGCACATACAACGACTGCCACACGCCTATCGGCATGGGCCAGCGGCGCAGCAGCACGCCGTACATGGCATAGGCCAGCGCCGCCAGCCCCATCACCGCGTCGCCCGTGCTGCCGCCGACCTCGAGCAGGCGCAGCGGGTCGCCCTCGCCCAGCAGCACGCCCAGGCCGGCCAGCGACAGGGCTCCGCCCAGCACCGCCGTGGCGGCGGGACGCTCGCGCAGCACCAGGCTGCCCAGGATGATGGTAAGCAGCGGCACCATGGCGGTGATGATGCCCATGTTGGTGGCGGTGGTGGTGGCCGCCGCCACGTAGGTCAAGCCCTGGTACAGGGCGGTTCCCAGCGCGCCCAGCACCGCCAGCTTGCCCAGGTGCGGCGCGATGGCGCGCCGGTTGCGCAGCACGCGCGGCAGGACGAACGGCGTGAGCAGCAGCGCCGCCAGCAGCCAGCGGTAGAAGCCGATGGCGGCCGGCTCGATGACGCTGGCCGCCATTTTGGTCACCACCATGTTCAGGGACCAGATCAGCGCCGCCGTCAGCGGAAACAGCATGTGTCGCGAAGACGGCGCGGGCGAAGCATCGGGCATGGACAAACAGAATGTGAAACAAAGCCGCGATATTAGCGCCCTGCCCCGCGGCGGACGGAAAACATGGGCGAAAACGCGCGACAATGGCGGCATTGACCGCATTTTGCGCGGCCCGTCCGCGCCTTACCAGGAATTTCCATGTCCGCTTCCGCCACCCCGCCGGCCTCGTCGGCACGCTTCAGCTCGCAGGAGCTCGACATGCTGGCCAAGACCGCCGACGCCCTGAGCGCCTACCTGGGCAAGCCCGTGCTGGCCGAAGTCGTGCAGGGCGAAGAAGGCGCCGAATGGGTCAGCTTCGGCGTGCCGCTGGCCCAGGGCGCCGCCGGCGACGAGCAGCCCCACGTGCAGATGGGCGGCCCGCAGGCCCGCCTGCTGGGCAATCGCGGCGGCCTGGACCCGGCCGACAACGACACTTACGATTGCCTGTACCTGTGGGCCGTGCAGATCACCCCGGCCGAAGGCGAACGCTTCGTAAAGCTGGATCAGGCCGGCGAAGAAACCGCCTGGTCGGACGACCTGGCCGACCTGCTGCCGTTCGCGCTCAGCGACGAACCGCTGCCCGATGATGACGACGATGATGACGAGGATGACGAGGATGGCGAGGATGGCGATGCGGCCGATCCGGGCGGACCCGTCCCGCGCTGAAACCTAGGCCAGGCCGCGCCGCCGGTCGCGCCAGTACAGCGCGTAGCCCAGCGGCCACATCAGGGCCGCCAGTGCCCGCGCCGCGGGCACCGTCAGACGGTAAGCCTGCACCGCGGTGGGCAGGCCCGAATGCTCCAAATCCAGGCGGAACCGCGTGTAGCGCGCGGCCGCCATCAGGAATTCCTTGGGCCGGTAGCGGAACCAGTCCATGTGGTGTTCCAGGATGTCCCAGGCCAGCAGGTACAGGCCCTGCGCGTTGTTGCGCACCGACACTGCGGCGCGGCTCAGGCCATCGGTGCTGGGATGGTAGATGCGCACCACCTGGTTGACGCACCGGCTCAGGTAGCCGGCGCGCGCCATGGCCCACCAGATCAGGCTTTCGGGCACGAAGCCCGCCACGTCTTCCGGAAACGGGAAGCGGCGCAGCACTTCGGTGCGCATGCTGCCGAATTTCTCGCCCTTGATGCGGTAGCGGAAATACATCTCGACCGCGGACGTATCGAAGACGTCTTGCGGAAAGCGGTCGCCCACAACCGCGCCGTCGGGCCCCGCGCACAGGCCGGTAATGCTCACGTAGCCCTCGCGCCGGTCGGGCGGAATGGCTTCCCAGCCTTCTTGCAGGATCTGCAGCGCCTGCGGCGGGATCTCGTCGTCGCTGTCCAGCGTTACCACGAAGTCGCCGCGCGCTTCGCGCACGCCGCGATTGAAGGCCGCCTTCTTATGGCGGTGTTTCTGCCACACATAACGGATGGGAAACCCGGCCTGCGCCTGCCAGGCCAGCACGGCCTCGTGAGTGCGGTCAGTGGAACCGTCATCGACGATCAGCCATTCGAAGTCGCGACAGCTCTGTCTTTGTAGGGATTCATACACACGGTGCAGCGTGGCGGCCCGGTTATAGGTGGGCGTCAGTACCGTGAACAGGTAATGCGGGTCACTCATGCGCTGGGGCCGGCTCGCGACAGGAGAAACGGCAACGGTCTAATTGATTATGGGTAAAAACAAGGGCTCCAGTGTATGGGATATGCGGGAAACCAACGCATTCGGGCCGGCCCAATTTGCAAACAAATCTGTCATGCTTTTCCATATTTATACTGAACCCGGCTTGCCGCCCTGCCCGGCCTGCCGCCGGAACGGGCGCTGCCGGCGGTAAACTCGGGCGGCTCATATGGAACATCCATGGAACCCAGTCCCATCCAGCTGAACGATATTGCGCTGTTCGTTGAAGTCGCCCGCCGCAAGAGCTTCAGCATGGCCGCCCGCGCGCTGTCGATGCCGACCTCGACCCTGTCGCGCCGCATCGGCCATCTGGAGCAGGCCATCGGCTTGCGCCTCATCAACCGCAACACGCGGCGCCTGGAGCTCACCAATGCGGGCGCGGCATACTTGCGCCGCTGCCAGGGCCTGGTCGACGAGGCGCGCCTGGCGCACGAGCAACTGCTGGCCCTGTCGGCCCGGCCGCAGGGCCGCTTGAGCATCTCCATTCCGTACAGCATGGCCATCTGGCTGCTGCCCGAGGCCCTGAAGGCGTTTACCGAACGCTACCCCGACCTGGAATGCGAATTCGACCTCAGCATGAAGCCGGCCGAAAACTCGGCGGGCGGCCCCTTCGACATCGCCCTGCGGTTCGGCCGCGATCAGGTTGCCGCCGAGCTCGCCACGGAAGACCCTTCGGTGCAGGAAATCACCACGCTGGACAGCTACCTGTACGCGTCGGCCGATTATCTGCGCGACCACGGCGAGCCGCGGCGGCCGGCCGACCTGTCGGCGCATGAATGCCTACGCACCACGATCGACCGCGAGCATTCGTCCTGGACGCTGCGCAACGGCGAGCGCAGCGAACGCGTGGCGGTGCGGGGGGCCATTGCCGGCAACAACATCAGCGTCATCGGCACGCTGTCGGGGCTGGGGCTGGGCATTACGCGGCTGCCGAACTGCCGGGCGCTGGCGCCCATCATCGACCGCAACGGGCTGCAGCAGATACTGCCCGGCTGGAGTACCGAGCCGCTGGCGGTGTTCGCGATTTTTCCGTCGTCCGTGCTGCCGGCCAAGACCCGGGTATTCATGGAGTTCCTGCGGCCCTGGCTGGATCCGGCCGGCTGAAGCCGGCCGCGCCCCGGCGCGGAAGTCAGCGCCGCGCCGCCCGCCCGGCGTCTTTCAACAGGGTATACAGCACCCGGGCCGCCGGCGATAACGGCCGGCCATGCCGCACGATCAGGCCCAGCGTGCGGCTGACGCGCGGCTTGGACAGCGGCACGCCCACCAGGGTGGGATGGGTCGTCAGGGGCAGCGCCAGCTGCGGCACGGCGGCCACGCCCAGGCCGGCTTCCACCATGCCCAGCAGCGTCAGGATGTGGCTGACTTCGAACGCGCTCATGGCGCGCTTGCCGGACTTGGCCAGGGCGACGTCGATGAGCAGGCGGTTACCGCTTTCTTTGGACACGGTCATGAAGCGCTGGCCGGCCAGTTCGTCCCACATGATGCTCTTGCGCCGCGCCAGGGGGTGGTCGTTGCGCACGGCCAGCACGAAGCTTTCTTTGAAGATAGCGCGAAAGTCGACCTCGGCATCCTGGGTGCCGATGAAATTGATGCCGAAATCGGCCCGCCCGGAGGTGACCGCATTGAGCACGGCGTTGGCGCCTTCGTCGATGACGCGCACGCGGATACGCGGATGGCGCGCGGCGAACTCGCTGAGCACCGAGGGCAGGAAGTAGTAGGCCGCCGACGGCACACAGGCCACGGTGACCAGGCCGCTGAGCTGCCCCGCCAGGTCTTCGGCACCCAGGATGGCGTTTTCGAGCTCATCGAGCGCGGCCCGCGAGCGTTCCAGGAACACGCGGCCCACGTGGGTGAGCGCCACCCGGCGCGTGGTGCGCTCGAGCAGGCGCGCGCCCAGCAGGGTTTCCAGTTTTTCGATGCGCCGGCTAAGCGCTGGCTGCGACAAGTGCAGGTCTTCGGCCGCGGCGCGGAAGCTGGAGCGTTCGGCCACCGCCACGAAGGCTTGCAATTCCTGCAGATCAAAATTGATGCGTGCCATGCATTTATCAATATAAAACTTGCAATTCACGGATTATGGCATCTGTTCGATGATTCGAGCCATGCTGAAAACCATTCCTTGCGTACTGATGCGCGGCGGCACGTCGCGCGGCCCCTTCTTCCGCGCCGACTGGCTGCCGCCCGACCCCGCCCGGCGCGACCGCGTGCTGCTGTGCGCCATGGGCTCTCCGCACGAACTGCAAGTCGACGGCCTGGGCGGCGGCCACACGCTGACCAGCAAGGTCGCCATCGTGTCGCCCTCGCGCCGGCCCGGCTGCGACGTGGACTACCTGTTCGCGCAGGTCAGCGTCGACCGCGCGGCCGTGGACACGCGGCCCAACTGCGGCAACATGCTGTCCGGTGTGGCCCCGTTCGCCATCGACCAGGGCCTGGTGCGCGGCCAGTGCGGCGAGACGCGGGTGCGCATTTTCAATGTCAACACGCAGTCCACCATCGACGCCACGGTGCAGACGCCCGACGGCCAGCCCGAATACGAAGGTAACGCGCGCATCGACGGTGTCAGCGGCACCGGCGCGCCGATCCGGCTGAATTTTGTGGATGCCTGGGGCAAGACTTCGGGCCGGCTGTTTCCCACCGGCCAGCCGCGCGACCTGGTCGACGGCATCTGGGTTACCTGCATCGACGCGGCCATGCCGCTGGTCATGATCGCGGCCGGCGCGCTGGGGCTGCGCGGCGACGAAACCCCCGCGGCGCTGGATGCCGATGCCGGACTGCTGGCCCGGCTGGAATCGCTGCGCCGGCAGGCCGCGCTGCGCATGGGCATGGGCGACGTGTCGCACAGCGTCGTGCCCAAGCCGGTGCTGGTCAGCCCGGGCGCCACGCCCGACGAGGTGGTGTCGCGCTATTTCACGCCGGCAAGCTGTCATCGTTCACACGCCGTGACGGGCGCCATCGGCGTAGCCACTGCGTTCGTTACCCCCGGCACCGTGGCCTGCGCGGCCGCGACGGCGCGCCCGTCGGGCAGGCACCGCATCGCCGTGGCGCATCCGGCGGGCCGCATCGACATCGACATCGACATCGACATCGACATCGACATCGCTGCCGCGCCGGCCGCCGGCAGCGTGCGCACCGCCAGCCTGATCCGCACGGCCCGCAAGATCATGGACGGCCGCCTGTACGTGCCCGCCGAACTATTTTGACCCGACGCGCCGGCACCCGGCACGGCGCCGTCGCACACCGTAGAACTCATACTGGAGACAGACATGCCATTGCTTTCCCGCACCTTGTCCTTCGCGGCGCGCGCCGGCGCCGCATTGGCCTGCGCCTGTGCCGCGGCCACCGCGCAGGCGGCCTGGCCCGACCGGCCCATTACCCTGGTGGTGCCCACCGCGCCGGGCGGCGGCAACGATACCCTGGCGCGCGTGGTGGGCGAGAAAATGGGCACGGCCCTGGGACAGCCCATCATCGTGGTGAACAAGGCCGGCGCGCAGGGGGCGATCGCCTGCGAATACGTGGCGCAGGCCGCGCACGACGGCTACACCATCATGCTGGGCTACATCGCCACGCACGGCATCAACCCGGCGCTGCAGCACCTGCGCTACGATCCGGTGGCCGACTTCCAGCCGATCGGCATAATGGCGTCGTCCCCCACCCTGCTGGTGGTGTCCAGCAGCGCGCACATCAATTCGGTGCAGGAACTGATCGCCCAGGCCCGCAAAGACCCTGAAAGCCTCAGCTATGCCTCGGCCGGGCTGGGTACGGCGCCGCACGTGGCGGCCGAGCTGTTCAAGCTGCGCACCGGCATCGAGATGCTGCACGTACCCTACAAGGGGTCGGCGCCCGCCATGACCGACACGCTGGCCGGCGTGACGCAGGTGATGTTCCCCAGCCTGTTCAGCGCCTATCCGCACCTGGCGTCCGGCAAGGTCAAGGCCCTGGCGCTGGCCGGCGAGCACCGCGCCGAAGCGCTGAAAGACGTACCCACCCTGGACGAGCTGGGCGTGCCGGGCGTGCACGTGCCGCAGTGGTACGCGCTGTTCGCGCCGGCCGGCACCGACGCGGCCATCGTGACGCGGCTGAACGCGGCGCTGAACACGGCCCTGCGCGATCCGGGCGTAATCGACAAATTCCACGAGCAGGGCGCCGAAGTGCAGTCCGGCACGCCGCAGGCGCTGGGCAGTTTTGTGCAGTCGGAAGTGGCGCGCTGGAAGACAGTGGTAGGCAAGGCACACTTGGCGGCCGCGCAATAGGCGCGGGGCGCCGCCTCGCAGGCGAAAAAAAACCGCCGGAAGACCGGCGGTTTTTTGCATCAAGGGCGCGGGAATTACACGCGCTTGATCTTTTCCAGCATCTTGAACACGCCTTTGGGCGAGTTGACGAACAGGCGCTTGAAAGCCTTGCCCAGGCAACGGCGTTCCAGGGTGTTGCGACGCACGCGTTTGCGCTCAGCCATGATGGTTCTCCGGTAAGGTTCGATGGTGCCCAAACCCGCCCGACGTGCCCGGTGCTGCACCGGGGGCCACAGGCTGGCGGCAAAAACTGGGATAATTCGGCATTCTAGCCCGAAACGGCCCGGCCGCCAAACCGCCTTAACCGGCCGCCCCGCCACCGGCCAGCAGGGCCCGCACGGCGTCCGGGCGCGGCAGCGGCCCGACCGCCCCGTAGCCCGTGGTGGACAGCGCCGCCGCCGCGTTGGCGTAGCGCACGGCGGCCAGCCAGTCGTCGCCAGCGCAGCGCCGCGCCAGCAGGTTGCCGGCGAAGCAGTCGCCGGCGCCGGTCGCATCCACCGCCTGCACGGCCAGCCCGGGCACCGGGGTGCGGCTGCGGCCGTCATCGACCAGCGCGCCCTCTTTGCCCAGTTTCAGCACCACCACGCCCGGCGCGCCAGCGGCGCGGATCCAGTCCAGGGTGCGCTGCGGGTCGTCGTGGCCGGTCAGGTGGCGCAGGTCGTCAAGGCTGGGCAGGAACAGGTCGGCCATGGCCAGTGCTTCGCGCAGGGTGGCGCGCGCGCGCGCCACCGGCCACAGGCGCAGGCGCAGATTGGAATCCAGGCTGACCTGCCCGCCGGCCCGGCGCGTGCGCGCGATGGCCTCGAACACCGTGTCGCAGGCGCTGGCGCTGATCGCCAGGCTGATGCCCGATACGTGCAGGAAGCGGCAGCGCGCCAGCGGCCCGCCGTCGAGGTCGGACGGCTGCATGCGGCTGGCGGCCGAATCGCGGCGCAGGTAGCTGAACACGTGCCCGTCGGGACCGTGCTGCACGAAATACACGCCGGTATGGGCGTCGGGATCGATCCGCACGCCCGCGGTATCGACCTGTTCGCCGCGCAGCAGCTGAAGCAGCTGTTCGCCGAACGCATCGCCGCCCACCCGCGTCAGGTAGGCGCAGCGCGCGCCCTGGCGGGCCGCGGCGATTACCGCGTTAGAGGTATCGCCGCCGAAGCCTTGCAGGTAATGGGGGTCGCCGGCGCGGGTCTGATTGAATTCGATCAGGGGCTCGCCCAGCCCGACGATGTCGAAATCAGCCATGGGCCGCCTCGCGGGTACGGACGATCTGGCGCACCAGGGCAGCGGTGTCGCGCGCGGCGAAGGCGGCCTTGTCGTACAGATTGCTGCCAATGCCGACCAGCGCCGCGCCGGCGGCGAAGTATTCGCCCATGTTCTGCTGCGTGACGCCGCCGGTGGGGCAGAACACGGTGTCGGGAAACACCGATTTCAGTGCCGCCAGGTGGCGCGGACCGCCGGTGTCGGCCGGGAAGATTTTCACCATGTCGGCCCCGGCATGGCGCGCCGCCAGCACCTCGCTGGGAGTGAATGCCCCCAGCAGGCACAGGGCGCCGGCCGCGTGCGCCATGTCGGCAATGCCGGGCACTAGGCCGGGCGCCACCAGGAAATCGGCCCCCGCCACCAGGGCGTCGCGCGCCTGGGCTTCGTCGAGCACGGTGCCCACCCCCAGCGTCAGCGCGTCGCCGTGCTTGTCGCGCAGGGCGCGCACCAGATCGGTGACGCCGGGAATCGTCCAGGTCAGTTCGAGAGTCTGGCAGCCGGCCTGCACGGCGATTTCAGCGGCATAGCCGGCGGTGGCGGCATCGGCGTAGCGCAGCACCGGCACGACGCGGCCGGCCAGCAGGCGCGCCATCGGGACAGGAGCAGAGGAAGAACTCATGGGCATCTCGCGGCAGGGTTACAAAAGGTGGCCGGCCAGCGGCGCGGGCATGCCGGCCAGGCGGGCGGCCGCCGCGGCGCGCAGCCGCAGCAGGGGGTCGATATAGGCGGAAGGCGGCCGGGCCGGCCGGCGGAACGCCAGGGTGCTGACGCTGACGCCGGCTACCGCGCGGCCGCCGGCATCGCACAGCGCCACGCCGTAGCAGACGATGCCGGGCTCGTTTTCTTCATTATCCACCGCGTAGCCCTGGCGGCGCACTTGCGCCAGCTCGGCGCGCAGGGCGGCGGCGGTGGCCAGCGTGGCCGGCGTCAGGCGCGGCAGCGGCAGGCGGGCCAGGCGGGCGTCCAGCGCGGCGGGCTCGAGCGCGGCCAGGCAGGCCTTGCCCACCGCGCTGCAATGCAGCGGCAACTGCCCGCCGATGCGAGAGGCCATGCGCACGGCGCCCGGGCCGTCGAGTTTTTCGATGTACACCATGGCATCGCCGGCCGGCACCGCCAGGTGCACGGTCTGGCCGGTGCTGTCGCGCAGGGCGTGCAGCTCGGGCAGCAACGCGACGCGCAGGTCGAAGCGCGACCAGCTGCGGCCGGCCAGGCTGAGCAGGCGCGGACCCAGCACATAGGCACCATCGGGCTGCGCGGCGATCAGGCCGTGTTCGAGCAGGCCCGCCACGATGCGGTACACCGTGGGGCGCGGATAGCCGCTGCGCGCGGCCAGTTCGGCCATACCGGGCGGCTGCGCCGCGTCAGCCACATGCTGCAGCACGCACATGAACTTGCCGAACGCGGCCGTGCCGGCAACCGGCGAGCCGCCCCGCACGGCGTTTGCTGAAAGCGTAGAATGGGTTTTGTCCATATTGTGGACAATAATTCATAATATAGACATTATCCCCGCTCATCGGCCCGCTGTCGATGGCGCTACCCGGATTTTCGGGAATCTGAGATACTGTTTATATATACAGATATTTTCGGCGATATGCTGTCGCCTTCAGGTCCCCTCTTCACCGCCTCACGCCTCTCCCACCGTCATGAGCTCCCACATCCGCATCGTCGGCGCACGCCAGAACAATCTGAAGAACCTGGACCTGACTCTCGCCACGGGCGAGCTGGTGGTCATTACCGGCGTCTCGGGGTCGGGTAAAAGCTCGCTGGCGTTCGACACGCTGTACGCCGAAGGCCAGCGCCGCTACGTCGAGACCTTCTCGCCCTATGCGCGCCAGTTTCTCGACCGCATGGACAAGCCGCAAGTCGACCGCATCGAAGGCATTCTGCCGGCCATCGCCATCGACCAGACCAACCCGGTGCGCAGCTCGCGCAGCACCGTGGGCACCATGACCGAACTGAACGACCACCTGAAGCTGCTGTTCGCGCGCGGCGCCAGGCTGTATTGCCGGGGCTGCGCCAAAGAGGTGCGGCGCGACACGCCCGACTCCATCGCGGCCTCGCTGGCGCTGCGCGCGCCGGCGGCCGGCGACCCGCGCCTGGTGATCACCTTTCCCATCGCGGTGCCCGCCAACTTCACCGAAGAAGAGGTACGCGGCTTCCTGGAACAGCAGGGCTACACGCGGGTGCACCGCGAAGAAACCGGCCGCGCGCACGCGCCGCGGGCCGCAGGCAAGGGCAAGGGCAAAGCCAAGACCAAGGCGGCCGCGGGCGACGAGCCGCGCCGCATCCTGCATGTGGTGCAAGACCGCTTCCGCCATTCCAGCGCCGAACGCGAGCGCCTGATGGAAGCGCTGGACACCGCGCTGCGCATGGGCGGCGGGCACATGGCGGTGCACGCGCTGGACGACGACGGCGCGGACGCGCAAGTGTGGAAATACAGCGATCGCCTGCACTGCGCCGACTGCGACATCGAATACACCGACCCGCTGCCCAGCAGCTTTTCATTCAATTCGCCGCTGGGCGCGTGCGAAGCATGCCGCGGCTTCGGGCGCGTGATCGGCATCGACTACGGGCTGGTCATCCCCGACGAAAACAAGACGCTGCGCGAAGGCGCCATCAAGCCCTGGCAAACGCCGTCGTTCAAGGAATGCCAGGACGACATGGCCAAGTACGCGCCGCGCGCCGGGGTGCCCATGTCGGTGCCCTGGAAGGCCATGACCGAGGCGCAGCGCCACTGGGTGCTGCACGGCGACCCCGACTGGAAGGGCGGCAACAACGCCTGGAAAACCCAGTGGTACGGCGTGCACCGCTTCTTTGCCTGGCTGGAAAGCCGCGCCTACAAAATGCACGTGCGCGTGCTGCTGTCCAAGTACCGCAGCTACACGCCCTGCCCCACCTGCCAGGGCGCGCGCCTGAAACCCGATGCGCTGCTGTGGCGGCTGGGCAGCAAGGCCGAGGCCGACCGCGTGCTGCCGCCGGGCGACGAACGCTACGCGCGCTTCATGCCCGCCGGCACCAACTGGAGCCGCGAACTGCTGGAATCCCTGGACGGCCTGTCAGTCCACGACGTGATGCTGCTGCCCATCGAGCGCGTGCGCACGTTCTTCGACACGCTGTCGTTCAGCGGCGCGCTAGATGCCGCCACCGACCTGCTCATGACCGAAGTGCGCGCGCGCCTGAAGTTCCTGTGCGACGTGGGCCTGGGCTACCTGACGCTCGACCGCCAGAGCCGCACGCTGTCAGGCGGCGAAGTGCAGCGCATCAACCTGACCACGGCGCTGGGCACCTCACTGGTGAACACGCTGTTCGTACTGGACGAGCCTTCCATCGGCCTGCACCCGCGCGACATGCACCGGGTGGTGGAAGTGATGCACCGGCTGCGCAATGCCGGCAACACATTGGTAGTGGTAGAGCACGACCCGCAAGTCATGGTGGCGGCCGACCGCATCATCGACATCGGCCCGGGCCCCGGCGAACGCGGCGGCCGCATCGTGTTCGACGGCACGCCGGCGCAGCTGCGCGCCTCGCCCACGCTGACCGGCGACTACCTGGGCGGACGCCAGCGCGTCGAGGCGCCCCGCCCGATGCCGGTGGCGGCCAATACGCCGCGCCTGCTGCTGGAAGGCGCCACGGCGCACAACCTGCGCAACGTCTCGGTGGAACTGCCGCTGGGCCGCCTGGTGTGCGTGACCGGCGTATCAGGGTCGGGCAAGTCGACCCTGGTGCAAGATGTGCTGTACCCCGCCCTGCTCAAGCACCAGGGCAAGCCGTCCGAGGCGCCGGGTGCCTTCGAGCGCCTGCTGGGCGCGGAACAGATCGCCGATGTGGTCATGGTGGACCAGACCCCCATCGGCAAGACCGCGCGTTCCAACCCGGCCAGCTACGTGGGCGCCTTCGACGCGATCCGCAAGCTGTTCGCGCAGGCGCCCGTTGCCAAAGAGCGCGGCTATACGCCCGGTACCTTCAGCTTCAACAGCGGCGACGGACGCTGCCCCACCTGCGGCGGCACCGGCTTCGAGCATGTCGAGATGCAGTTCCTGTCCGACGTGTACCTGCGCTGCCCCGACTGCGACGGGCGGCGCTTCCGGCCCGAAGTGCTGGAAGTGCGCGTCGAGCACCTGGGCCACAGCGCCTCGATCGACCAAGTGCTGGAAATGACCGTCAGCGAGGCGCTGGAATTCTTCAAGGGGCTGCGCGATGTGCAGACCGGCCTGGCGCCGCTGGCCGACGTGGGCCTGGAATACGTGCGGCTGGGCCAGCCGGTGCCCACCCTGTCGGGCGGCGAGGCGCAGCGCCTGAAGCTGGCCGGCCACCTGGCCGAGGCCGCCCGCAGCGGCATATCGACCGCCAAAGTGGCCAAGAAAGGCAGCCTGTTCCTGTTCGACGAACCCACCACCGGCCTGCACTTCGACGATGTGGCGCGCCTGATGCGGGCCTTCCGCAAGCTGCTGGCGGCCGGCCACACCCTGCTGGTCATCGAGCACAACCTGGACGTGATCCGCGCGGCCGACTGGCTGATCGACCTGGGCCCCGAAGGCGGCGACGCCGGCGGCCTGGTGGTGGGCGTGGGCACGCCGCAAGACCTGATGGACAACCCGCGTTCGCACACCGGCGCCGCGCTGCGCGAATACGCCGTCAGCGTGCTGCCGGGCGACCTGGCCGTCAGCACCGACGCCGATGCGCAGATCGCCAAGCAGGCCGGCCTGGCGCCGGTCATCGCCGAACCGATGCCAGCCTACGGCGCCGGCACGGGCACGCCGCTGCAATCGGTGATGCGCCGCCGGCGCGAGTCACGCGCCATCGAGATCCGCAACGCGCGCGAGCACAACCTGAAGAACGTCAACGTCGAGATCCCCCACGACAAGTTCACGGTGATCACCGGCGTATCGGGCTCGGGCAAATCCACGCTGGCGTTCGACATTCTGTTCAACGAAGGGCAGCGGCGCTACCTGGAATCGCTCAACGCCTACGCCCGCGCCATCGTGCAGCCGGCCGGCAAGCCCGACGTGGACGCCATCTTCGGCATACCGCCCACGGTGGCCATCGAGCAGCGCACCAGCCGCGGCGGCCGCAAGTCGACCGTGGCCACCATGACCGAGATCCACCACTTCCTGCGGCTGCTGTACGTGAAGCTGGGCACGCAGTACTGCCCCGACTGCCAGGTGGCGGTCGAGCCGCAGAATGCCGACCAGATCGTGGCGCGCCTGCTGCGCGAGCACAAGGGCCGGCACATCGGCCTGCTGGCGCCCCTGGTCACGGCGCGCAAAGGTTATTACACCGACCTGGCCAAGTGGGCCGGCGCCAAGGGCTACACACACCTGCGGGTCGATGGCGCCTTCATTCCGGTCAGCCCCTGGCCGCGCCTGGACCGCTACAAAGAACACACCATCGAGCTGCCGGTGGCCGACCTGGTGGTCGAACCCGACAACGAGGCGGCGCTGCGCCAGGCCGTGAAAAGCGCGCTGGAACACGGCCAGGGTGTGCTGAGCATGGTGTGGCCGGTGAACAAGCTGCACGAGGCGCTGGACAGCGAACTGCAGCAGCAGCATTTCTCGGTGAAGCGCGCCTGCCCGTCGTGCGGCACCAGCTTCCCCGAGCCCGACCCACGCCTGTTCTCGTACAACTCGAAGCACGGCTGGTGCCCGGACTGCTTCGGCACCGGCGTGCAGCTGCAGGATTTCGACGCCGAGCAGACCGGCGAAGAAAGCGCCTGGAACGCCGGCTACGAAGGCGAAGCCGGCACCTGCGCCGCCTGCGACGGCCAGCGCCTGAACCGCGTGGCGCGCGCCGTGCGCTGGCGCGACCGCTCGATCGCCGAGCTGGCGGCCATGCCGGTGTCCGAGGCCCATACCTTCTTCACCGGACTGGTGGCGCGCGGCCGCGAAGGCGAGATCGCGCGCGACATCCTGGCGGAAATCCGCGGCCGCCTGAACTTCATGAAAGAAGTGGGGCTGGACTACCTGGCGCTGGACCGCGCCGCGCCGACCCTGTCGGGCGGCGAGGCGCAGCGCATCCGCCTGGCCGCGCAGCTGGGCTCGAACCTGCAGGGCGTGTGCTATGTGCTGGACGAGCCCACCATCGGCCTGCACCCGCGCGACAACCGCATCCTGCTGGACGCGCTGGCGCGCCTGGAAGGCAACGGCAATACGCTGGTGGTGGTGGAGCACGACGACGACACCATCCGGCGCGCTTCGCACATCATCGACATCGGCCCGGGCGCCGGCGTGCGCGGCGGCCGCGTGGTGGCGCAGGGCAGCGCGCAGGACCTGATCGACGCGCCCGAATCGGTCACCGGCCGCTACCTGGCAAGGCCGCTGGCGCACCCGCTGCAGGGGCGCCGCCCGGTGCAGGACGACACGCCGATGATCACGATCCACGGCGCGCGTCTGCACAACCTGCGCCATGTCGACGCCCGCATCCCGGTGGGCCGCCTGAGCGTGGTGACGGGCGTGTCCGGCTCGGGCAAGTCGACCCTGGCGCGCGAGGTGCTGCTCGACAACCTGCTGCAGGCCGTATCGCAAGGCAAGGCACCGCGCTGGAACGGCTGCGAGCAGATCACCGGCTGGCAGGCCATCGACCGCGTGCTCGAAGTGGACCAGACACCCATCGGCAAGACGCCGCGCTCGTGCCCGGCCACCTACATCGGCTTCTGGGACGACGTGCGACGGCAATTCGCCGACACGCGCGAGGCGCGCATGCGCGGCTGGGGCGCGGCGCGCTTCTCGTTCAACACCGGCGACGGCCGCTGCCCCATCTGCGAAGGCCAGGGCATGCGCACCATCGAAATGAGCTTCCTGCCCGACGTGAAAGTGCCGTGCGATGCCTGCAACGGCGCGCGCTTCAACAGCGACACGCTGTCGGTGCAGATGCGCGGCAAGAATGCCGGCGAGCTGCTCAACATGGAAGTCGACGACGCGCTGGAATACTTCACGGCGCATCCCAAGATCCACCGCCCGCTGCAGCTGATGCAGGACGTCGGCCTGGGCTACCTGACCCTGGGCCAGCCCTCGCCCACGCTGTCGGGCGGCGAAGCGCAGCGCATCAAGCTGGTGACCGAGCTGTCCAAGGCGCGCCTGACCGAAGGCGTCATCACCACCGGCCGCGCCTCGCGCATTCCGCACACGCTGTACGTGCTGGACGAGCCCACCGTCGGCCTGTCGATGGCCGACGTGGAAAAGCTCATCCACGTGCTGCACCGGCTGGTGGCGGCCGGCAACACGGTAGTGGTGATCGAGCACAACCTGGACGTCATCGCCGAAGCCGACTGGCTGCTCGACCTGGGCCCCGAAGGCGGCACCGGCGGCGGCAAGCTGGTGGCCGAAGGCTCGCCAGAACACGTCATGGACCTGCGCGGCAAGTCGCACACCGGGCGCGTGCTAGCGGAATTCCTGGCGCAGCAAGAAGAAAGCGCCAAGGTCTGACAGGCGGCGCCCACCATGCATTGCCGCTTTGAAGACCGGCTGGCCGGGCAGGCCCTGTGCCTGTGCGACCCGCTGCAGCGCATCGAGGCGCGCCAGCCGGGCGAGCTGCCCGCGGCGCTGGACGCCATCGAGGCGGCGCGCCGCGCCGGCCATTGGGTTGCCCTGCTGCTCGACTACGAACTGGGCGAATGGCTGGCGCCCGAGACCACTCTGCCGCCGCCGGGCGGCCCGGCGGCCGCGCCGCCCCCCGACGCGCAGGCGCCGCGCCTGACCGCGCTGGTGTTCGGCCGCATGGCCGCCGCAGCCCCATGGCCGGCGCCGCCGGACGATGCCGATGCCGATGCCGCGCGCATCCTGTCGGTCCGGCCGCGCATGGCGCGCGCCGACTATCTGCGCCAGGTGGGCCGCATCCGCGCGCTGATCGAGGCCGGCGAGCTGTACCAAGTGAACTACACCCAGCCGCTCGCCGTGCACGTGCAGGGCGACCCGCAGCTGCTGTACCGGCGCATTGCCGCGCGCCACCCCGTGGCCCATGGCGCCTATATCGAAGACGGCACGCGCACCGTGCTGTCGTTTTCGCCCGAGCTGTTCGTACGGCGCGACGGCGGGCGCCTGACCGTGCGGCCCATGAAAGGCACCGCGCCGCGCCACCCCGATCCGGCCGAAGACGAGCGGCTGGGCCGCGAACTGCACGCCAGCCCCAAGAACCGCGCCGAAAACCTGATGATCGTGGACCTGCTGCGCAATGACCTGGGCCGCCTGGCCGAGCCCGGGTCGGTACAGGTGCCGGCGCTGTTCTCGCTGGAACGCTATCCCACCGTCTGGACCATGACCTCCACTGTCACGGCCCGTGCGCCCGCAGCCAGCCTGGCCCAGGTACTGCAGGCGCTGTTTCCGTGCGGATCGGTCACGGGCGCGCCCAAGGTGGCGGCCATGCGCCGCATCCGGCAGCTGGAAATCGCCCCGCGCGGCCTATATTGCGGCGCCATCGGCTGGCTGGCGCCCGGCGGCGATTTTTCGCTGAACGTGGCGATCCGCACCCTGGTGCTGGATAAAGACGGCCGCGGCGTCTACAGTGTGGGCGGCGGCATCGTGCACGACTCCGACCCCGGGCAGGAATGGCAGGAATGCCTGTGGAAGGCTCGCATCCTGCACGACGCCACCCGGCCGCCGCAATAAGCCTCGCCCCTTCAACCGGAATCCGTCCATGTCTCCCGAGCTGATCGAGACCCTGCTGGCCGACGCCGAAGGCGAAATCCCGCTGCTGGCGCGCCACCTGGCGCGGCTGCAGGCGGCCGGCGCCGCGCTCGGCTACCCTTGCGATATCCGCGCCATCGAGCGCGACCTGCGCATGGCCGCCGCCGCGCTGGTTACCCCCGGCCCGCACCGGCTGCGCCTGCTGCTGAACCGCACCGGCCATCGCCACATCCAGACCGCCGCGCTGCCGGCGCTGGCGCCCGGCCAGCAGGTGATGCTGTCCGACCAGGCACTGGACGCGCGCGAGCCGCTGCTGCGCTACAAGACCACCCATCGCCCCTGGTACGCCGATGCCGCCGCCTGGCTGGCGGCACATCCCGGCGTGTTCGACCTGCTGTTCCTGAACCAGCGCGGCGAACTGTGCGAAGGCAGCCGCAGCAATGTCTACCTGCAGGTGCGCGGCGTCTGGTACACCCCGCCCGTCGACTGCGGCTGCCTGCCCGGCGTGCAGCGCGCCGAACTGCTGGACAGCGGACGCGCGCAAGAGCGCGTGCTGACCCTGGACGACCTGCACGCCGCGCAGGGCATCCGCCTGTCGAATGCCCTGCGCGGCTGGTTCGACGTCGCCCTGCACACCGCCTGAAGATATACCCGGCTCCGCTCAGGCGGCGCCCACCGACAGCCCGCCGCACACGTACAGCGTCTGCCCGGTGATGAAGCCGGCGCGCGCGTCCAGCAGCATGGCCACGGCGTGCGCCACTTCTTCGGGCTGGCCGATGCGCCCTACCGGAATCGACGCGGCCAGTTCGCGCGTGCGCGGGTGGCTGGGCGGGTTGGACTGGTTGAACAGTTCGGTAGCCACCGGACCGGGCGCCACCGCGTTCACGGTGATGCCGGACGCGGCGAGCTCCAGCGCCCAGGTGCGGGTCATGCCGGCCAGGCCGGCCTTGCTGGCGCCGTAGGCGGTGCGGCCCGGTTTGCCCAGCGCGGCGCGGCTGCCGATGTTGACCACCCGGCCATGGCCTTGTCGGCGCATGGCCGGCAGCAGGCCCTGCAACAGCAGCAAAGGCGCCACCAGGTTCACCGCCAGCGTGTCCTGCAGGGCCTGCCCGGACACCTGCTCGATATTGGCCACCTGGATCATGCCGGCGTTGTTGACCAGGTACAGCACCTGCCGCTGCGCCGCCAGCTCAGCCACGGCCTGGCGCGTGCGCGCGGCATCGGACAGGTCCACCGAGACAAAGGTTTCGCCGGGCATCAGCGCGGCCGGCGCGCCGCGGCTGAAGTTGACCACGTCATAGCCGTCTTCCAGCAGGCGCGCGGCAATGGCGCGGCCGATGCCGCGGCTGGCGCCGGTAATCAGTGCGGTGGGCCGGCTCATTGGGTAGCAATGCCTCGCTGCTTGATCAGGCCGCCCCATTTGTCGCGCTCGCGCTGCTCGAAGGCGGCCAGGTCGGCGCCAAACAGAGTGCCGGGCCGGGCGCCCATGCTTTCGAACTGGCGCGCCAGTTCAGGCGCCTGCAGGCCGCTGCGCGCGGCCTCGATCAGGGCGCGCGCCACGGGTTCGGGCGTACCGCGCGGCGCGTACAGCGCGAACCAGGCCGTCACGTCGAAGCCCGGCAGGCCCGATTCGTTGAACGTCGGCAGGTCGGGCACCGACGGGTCGCGCTGCAGCGAGGTAATGGCAATGCCGCGCACCCGCGACCCGTCGCGGATCTGCGCCAGCGAGCCGGGCAGGTTGTCGAACAGCAGATCGACCTGCCCGCCGGCCACGGCCGGCAGCGACGCCGAGGTGCCCTTGAACGGCACGTGCAGCAGCTCGATACCGGCCACCGCCTCGAAATAAGCACCCGTCAGGTGCACCGACGAACCCACGCCCGGCGAGGCGTACGTCAGCTTCTTGTCTTTGCGGGCCTTGGCCGCCTGGATAACGTCGGCCAGGGTCTTGAACGGCGACTGCGCGCGCACCGCCAGGATGTTCGGCGTGGTCGAGACCAGCGCGATAGGCACCAGGTCTTGGGCCGGGTCGAACGGCATGCTGGCGTACAGGAACTGGTTGATGCTTTGCGTGCCGATGGTGCCCAGGCCCAGCGTATAGCCGTCGGCCGCGCTGCGCGCCACGTGGGCCATGCCCACATTGCCGCCGGCGCCGGGCCGGTTCTCGACCAGCACGGTCTGCTTCAGGCCGGGCTCCATGGCGTGCGCGATGGCGCGGCCGAAGATGTCGGCCGCGCCGCCCGGCGGATAAGGCACCACCACGGTGACGGGATGGTCGGGGTAGGCCGCGGCTTGCGCGGCGGGCCCCAGGGCCAGCGCCAGCCCGGCGGCGGCCAGGTATTTCATGGCTAACAGCGGCAATGCGGAACGCATGGGGTGGTCTCCTTTGTTGTTGTACCGGCCTGGCGGCGGGCCCGGCCCGGCCGCCTGTCTTGCTTGTTTCTCTGGCGGGTTTTCAATAAAGTACTTAAATACGTACTTTATGCATATAACCACAACAATGTCCGTCCCCACAATACCCGCCGAAGCCGCCACGCCCACCTTCGCCGCCCGCCTGGATGCGCTGGCGCGCCGGCAGCCCGATGCCACGGCGCTGGTCGACCGCGGCCAGCCCTGGTCGGCGGCCGCGCTGCGCGATGCCGCCGGCCGCCTGGCCGCCGCCCTGGCGCAGGCCGGCGTGGGCCCGGGCAGCCGGGTGGCCCTGTGGCTGCCCAATTGCGCCGAATGGGTCGTGGCCTTCCTGGCCTGCGCCCGCCTGGGCGCCCTGGCGCTGGCCGTGAACACGCGCTTTCGCGCGGCCGAGGTGGCCGACATTCTGGGCCGCGGACGCGCGCAATGGCTGGTGTACTGGCCCGGGTTCAAGGGCATCGACTTCGCCGCGATTCTGGACGATGTACCCGATGACGCTCTGCAGGCGCTGCGCGGCGCCATCGCGCTGGATGACGCTGCGGGCGGCGCGCCGGCCCGGCTGCGGGGCCGGCCGGTGCTGCCGTGGCGGCAGCTGCTGGCCAGCGCCGCCCCTGCCGTCGCCGCCGCGCCGGCCGACGCCGGCGTGCTGTGCTTCACCACATCGGGCACCACGTCGCTGCCCAAGTTCGTCCTGCACGACCAGGGTACGCTGCTGCGCCACGGCGATGCCATCGCGCAGGCCTACGGCTACGGCGACGGCGCCTGCGTGCTGGCCGCGGCACCCTTCTGCGGGGCGTTCGGCTTTGCCATGCTGGTGGGCGCCCTGGCGGCCGGCGTGCCGCTGGTGTGCGAGCCGGTCTACGACACCGCGCGCACGGCGCAAGCCATCCGCCGGCATCGCATCACGCATGCGTTTGCCAACAACGAAGCGCTGGCGCAGCTGTTCCAGGCCGGCCAACCGGGCGACTTCGCCTCGCTGCGCCTGTGCGGCTTCGCCAGCTTCGCCCCCGCGCTCGACAACCTGCTGCAGCTGGCCGACGCGCACGGCGTGCCGCTGACCGGGCTGTACGGTTCCAGCGAACTGGTCGCGCTGGTGGCGGCCCAGCCGCTCGACGCCGCGCAGGGCGACGTCTCGGTGCGCTACCTGGCCGGCGGCCTGCTGATCTACCCCCAGGCGCGCGTGCGCGCCTGCGACCCGCAAACCGGCGCCGTGCTGGCGCACGGGCAATCGGGCGAACTGCAGATCCAGTCGCCCAGCCTGATGCGCGGCTACCTGGACAACCCCGCGGCCACGCAGGCCGCATTGACGCCCGACGGCTATTTCAAGACGGGCGACCTGGGCTACACGCTGGGGCCGCGCCAGTTCGTGTTCCAGGCGCGCCTGGGCGATTCGCTGCGCCTGGCGGGCTTTCTGGTGAACCCAGCCGAAATCGAGCGCCTGGTGGAATCGCTGCCGGGCGTGCGCGCCTGCCAGGTGGTGGGCGCGCTGCGCCAGGGCAAGACCGTGCCTTATGCCTTCGTGCTGCTGCACGAAGGCGCGCGGCCCGATCCGTCCGGCTGGCAGGCCGCCTGCCGCCGCGCGCTGGCCGGTTTCAAGGTACCGGCGGGCTTCCAGGTGCTGCAGGCGTTTCCCGCCGTGGAAAGCGCCAACTCGGTCAAGATCCAGAAGCACAGGCTGCGCGACATGGCCACCGCCCTGCTGGCGGAACCGGAAGGCCGCTGACCATGCCCGCCGCCAAGCTCTACGCACGCAGCCCCCAGCCGCTGTATCTGCAGATCGCCGCGGTGTTCCGCAGCAACATCCACAGCCGCCACTGGCGGCCCGGCCAGCAGATTCCGCCACTGGAAGCGCTGGTCGAACAATACGGCGTGGCGCGCTCCACCGTGCGCCAGGCTTTCGGGCTGCTGGAAGACGAAGGCCTGATCCGCCGCGCGCGCGGCTCGGGCACTTTTGTGAACGAGGCCCTGCCGCACACCCCCACCCTGCTGATTCCCAAGAACTGGGAAGAAACCGTGGCCCTGAGCAACCAGCTGGGCACGGTATCGCTGATGGAATCGAGCGCCGACACGGCGCTGCCCGACAACCTGGGCATGCCCTGCGACCAGGCGCGCAACGGCCGCTTCCAGTACCTGCGCCGCGTGCACACCACCGACGCGGGGCCGTTCTGCTACAGCGAGGTCTACCTGGACAGCGGGCTGTTCCGCAGGCACCGCACGCGCATCCGCAGCAGCACCGTGGCGCCCGTGCTCGACCAGTTCTACGGCAGCCGCATCACGCAGGCGCGCCAGGTGCTGCACGTAATCGAGGCCGGACGCGAATCGGCTGAAGCGCTGCACATCCCCGTGTCGGCGCCGGTAGCCGAACTGCGCCGCTATGCCTGCATCGGCGGCCGGGTCGTTTATTTTGCGCGGCTGGAATTCCCGTTCCAGAAGATCCGCATGGAATTCGACCTGCTGCCCGCCCGCTGACCGACTGGCGCTGCATGAGGCGGCACGGCGCTACCTTGTGCCAGGGGGCGGGCGCCCGCCAGGGCGCCTGAAGTGAAAGCCCCCGAAGCGCTACAGTTGCCAAGGTGTCTGGCTCCGCAGGTGCCAGACACCTTACCGTTGAGACAGTCGCTGCCCACTTCGGTGTCTGACACCTTGCGGAGTCAGACACCCATGGCATTAGCTTAAACGCGAAAGACGGCGTTTCGCAGGGCTTTGCCCAGATATCACGGCTCCGTAGGTGCTAAGCGGCGGTTCGATTCGAACCATCGCAGTCCCGCGTCGTTCGGGCGAGCGGGACGGGGCCAGAACACAAACCCCCACTGGCTATACCGGAAACGTCAGGCACCCGAGCCCAACGCCAGGCGCACCGCCTCATTCGCCACCGCCAGCCCCATGGCGGCCGTCACCATCACCACCGAACCATAGCCGGCGCACGACAGCCCCTGCGGGGCGGCGGCCTGCGCTGCCGCGCCCAGGTCGTCGCCGGCCTCGGCGGCGCGCGCCCAGGCGGCCGGCAGGATGGCCGGCTGGTCGAACCATAGCGCCCGCACCCCCATGCGCGGCACCCGCTTGAGCGGCTTGCCGCGCGCATCGCTGGCCTTGGGAAAGCCGTGCTGCCGGCGCAGGATGTTGCGCAGCTTGGCCAGCAGGGCGTCGTTCTGCGCTTGCGACAGGTCGCCCGCCCGCAGGGCCAGCGGATCGGTCTTGCCGCCGGCGCCGCCGCACAGCAGCAGCGGAATGCCGTGCTGGCGCGCATGCAGCACCATGGCGATCTTGGCCGCGGCCTGGTCGGTGCAATCGGCCAGCGCGGTGTAGTAGCCCGGCAGCACCTGCCGGATGTTGCCGGGTTCGACAAAATCGTCCACCCGCGTCAGCGCGCATTCGGGGTTGATGGCCAGGATGCGCTCAGCCATGGCGTCCACCTTGGACTGCCCCAGGGTGGGCGTCAGGGCGTGCACCTGGCGGTTGATGTTGGATTCGGCAATGTGGTCCAGGTCGATCAGGGTCAGGGCGCCCACGCCGCAGCGCGCCAGCGCCTCGGCCGCCCACGAGCCCACCCCGCCCAGCCCGGCCACCGCCACGTGGGCCTCGCGCAGGCGCGCCGGCGCATCGGGGCCGTACAGGCGCGCCAGGCCGCCAAAGCGGCGCTCGGGGTCGATCTCGCACAGCGCGCCGGCCGCGGCGGGGGATTGGGGGACGGGTGAAATAGACATGGCGCGTATTTTCCCACGATGCCGGAACCGGCGCCGCGCCACCTGTGCCGTTGCAAGAACGACACAGGTAAATTATTGATCCAACATTTATTTTCTGCCCCGCCACGACGGCATCTGCGGCGATCTGCCATGTAACTGACCGCAGTCGCCTGCCAACACGGCGGGTACGCCACCGGCGAGCTGGCCGGCCCGCCCGCGCCGCCGGGCGGCGCATTCGCTCGACACTGCTGAAAGTTACGGCCAGAATGGCTGAAGTTAACGCCGTGTCCGCCCTACCTTCTTCTCCCTCGCCCCCTGCTCCCGCGGCGGAATTGTCCGGCGCGGGTCTGCTGTGCCTGGTCGCCATGCTGAACCACGTGGCCCTGACCGGTGGGCGCATCACCGTTTCTCTGACGGCCCTGCAGTTGGGCCTGTCGACTTTCGTGGTGGGGGGCCTGGTGGCGGTTTTCGCGGTTATTCCCATGCTGATGTCGGTGCGGGCCGGCCAATGGGTCGACCGCGTCGGGGTGCGGCGCCCCGTCACGCTGGGCAACATGCTGGTGGTCGCGGGCACCCTGCTGCCGTTTGCTTTCCAGACGCAGTGGGCCCTGCTGGTAGCGGCCTGCTGCATCGGGGTCGGCTTCATGCTGCACCAAGTGTGCACCCAGGACGTGCTGGGCCACGCCGAACCCCAGCGCCGGCTGCGCAATTTCTCGTGGCTGTCGCTGGCCATGGCCGGGTCGGGCTTCAGCGGCCCGCTGATCGCCGGGCTGGCCATTGACCACCTGGGCTCGCGCATGGCCTTCGGCATCCTGGCGCTGGGGCCGCTGGTGGCGCTGGCCGGGCTGCGGCGGCTGCAGCCGGCCCTGCGCGCCATGGACAGCAGTGTCGAGCCCGGGGCGCGCCAGGCCCAGCGCCGCCCGGTGGCCGAACTGCTCAAACTGCCGCCGCTGCGGCGCATCCTGATGGTCAACACCATCCTGTCGGGCGCCTGGGACACCCATTTGTTCGTAGTGCCCCTGTTCGGGGTGGCCATCGGCCTGTCCGCCACCACCATCGGCAGCATACTTGCCGCCTTCGCGCTGGGAACTTTCCTTATCCGCCTGGCATTGCCCTTTATCCAGACGCGGATACGGTCGTGGACACTGGTGCGCACGGCCATGGGTATCACTGCGGTGGATTTCCTGGTTTATCCGCTGTTCGCCGAAGTTGCCGCCCTGATCGGGCTGTCTTTTATACTGGGACTGGCGCTGGGCTGCTGCCAGCCCAGCATTCTTTCGCTGCTGCACCAGCACACGCCGCACGGGCGCGCCGCCGAGGCGGTAGGCCTGCGCATGGCCTTCATCAACGCCTCGCAGGTCTCGCTGCCGTTGACCTTCGGCGCGCTGGGTGCGGTAATTGGCATCGCCCCCCTGTTCTGGGCCTACGCCCTGGCGCTCAGCGTCGGCGGCTGGGCCAATCGCCACCCCCCGCAAGACATCGAGACCCCCGCGCCGTGAATCCGCAGCCCTCCGCCATTCCCGCCATGCCCTTCCGCCTGTGGACGCCCGAAGAACGGCGCGCCTCGCTGGACGACGCCCTGAAACACTGGCGCCAGGGCGACGATGTCTGGGTCTATGGCTATGGCTCGCTGATCTGGCGGCCCGATTTCGAATACCGGGAACGCCGCCTGGCCACGCTGCGCGGCCACCACCGGGCCCTGTGCCTGTGGTCGCGGGTCAACCGCGGCACCCCGGAATGCCCGGGGCTGGTGTTCGGGCTGGACCGCGGCGGCTCGTGCCGGGGCGTGGTGTACCGGCTGGCCGGCCCGGCCGTGCCCGACTATTTCCCGGCGCTGTGGGAACGCGAAATGTCCACCGGCGCCTACTTGCCGCGCTGGATCAACTGCGCCACCGACGACGGACCGGTGCGCGCCCTGGTATTCGTGATGAACCGCGACAACCCGGCGTATATTCGCGCCCTGCCCGAGGCCGAGCTGCTGGCCATCGTGCGCCGCGCCTCGGGCCGCTACGGGCGCTGCACCGAATATGTCATGCAGACCGCGCACGCGCTGCGCGCCGCCGGCATCCACGACGCCCGGCTGGACCGCATCGCCCGGCGCCTGGAAGAACGGGCCGACCCGCTGCCCGACAATTAGGGTTATCCGCGATGGCGGTAAACTCGTAGCTCACCCGCCTTCCACCCCGCCCCGGCATTCCACGCATTCATGTCTGTATCCGATCTGCGCCAAAGCTACGAAAAAAGCACCCTGCTCGAAAACTCGGCGGCCGCCTCGCCATTCGACCAGTTCAGCCAGTGGTTCGACCAGGCGCTGGCGGCCCAGGTGCCCGAACCCAACGCCATGACGCTGGCCACCGTAGACGCCAGCGGCCAGCCGGCGGCCCGCATCGTGCTCATCAAGGGCTACGACACGCGCGGCTTCGTGTTCTACACCAACTACGAATCGCGCAAGGGGCACGATCTGCTGGCCAATCCGCGCGCCGCGCTGCTGTTCTTCTGGCAGCCGCTCGAACGCCAGGTCCGCATCGAAGGCCGCGTCGAGCACGTCTCGGCCGAAGAGTCCGACGCCTACTATCACAGCCGCCCGCTGGGCTCGCGCATCGGCGCCTGGGCCTCGCACCAAAGCCAGCCGGTCACCCGCGCCGAACTCGAGGAGCGCGAACAGGAAGCCCGCGCCCGCTACGGCGAACAGCCGCCGCGCCCGCCGCACTGGGGCGGCTACCGCGTGGTGCCGACGCTGTTCGAGTTCTGGCAGGGCCGCCCGTCGCGCCTGCACGACCGCCTGCGCTACCTGCCCGACGGCCAGGGCGGCTGGGCCATCGACCGGCTCTCGCCTTAAGGCCCCGTCCGCCTGGTCCTGCATGTCCGACACCGTTCCCGATTTCGACGCACGCTTTTTCCGCACGGCGCTGGGCCGCTTCGCCACCGGCGTCACCGTGGTCACCACGGCCGCGCCTGACGGCACGCCCATCGGCCTGACGGTCAGCTCGTTCAATTCCGTATCGCTCGACCCGCCGCTGGTGCTGTGGAGCCTGTCGCGCGGCTCGGCCTCGCTCGACATTTTCGAACAGTGCGAGCGCTATGTGGTCAACGTGCTATCGGCCGGCCAGGCCGCGCTGGCGCGCCGCTTCGCGCTGGGCCACACGCGCGAGCGCTTCAACGGCCTGCCGCGCGCGCAGGCGCCGGGCGGCACCCCCATGCTCGACGCGCACTGTGCGGCATGGTTCGAGTGCCGCAACCGCAGCCGCTATCCCGAAGGCGACCACATCATCATGGTGGGCGAGGTGGAACGCTGCGGCCACAGCGCCGAGGCGCCCCTGGTCTTTCACGCCGGCGGGTTCGACCTGACACCCGCCCACAAGCATTCCGAATGATTCCATCCCCATGAGCACTGACATCGACTGCATCGTCGTCGGCGCCGGCGTGGTTGGCCTGGCCGTGGCACGCGCGCTGGCGCTGGCCGGCCGCGAAGTCCTGGTGGCCGAAGCCGCCGAAGCCATCGGCACGGGCACCAGCTCGCGCAATTCCGAAGTCATCCACGCCGGCATCTATTACCCCGCCGGCAGCCTGAAAGCGCGCCTGTGCGTGCGCGGCAAGCAGCTGCTGTACGGCTACTGCGCCGAGCGCGGCATTGCCCACCAGCGGCTGGGCAAGCTGATCGTCGCCACCACCGACGCCGAAGCCGCCCAGCTCGACAGCATCGCCGCGCGCGCCCGCGCCAACGGCGTGGACGACATGCGCCGCCTGGACGCCGCCCAGGCCCGCGCGCTGGAGCCCGCGCTGCAATGCACGGCGGCGCTGCTGTCGCCGTCCACCGGCATCGTCGACAGCCATGGCCTGATGCTGGCCTACCAAGGCGACGCCGAGAACGCCGGCGCGCAATGCGTGTTCCATACCCTCATGCTGGCCGCGCAGGTCCGCCCCCAGGGCGGCTTCGACGTGCAGTTCGGCGGCGACGAAGCCATGAACCTGTCGTGCAACGTGCTGGTCAACGCCTCGGGCATCCACGCGCCCACCCTGGCGCGCCGCATCCAGGGCCTGCCGGCGGCCAGCATCCCGGCCGAATACCTGTGCAAGGGCAGCTATTTCACGCTGGCGGGCCGGGCGCCTTTTTCGCACCTGATCTACCCGGTGCCGCAGCATGCCGGCCTGGGCGTGCATCTGACGCTGGACCTGGGCGGGCAGGCCAAGTTCGGCCCCGATACTGAATGGATCCCCGCCGAAGACTACACACTGGATCCGGCCCGGGCCGAGGTGTTCTATGATGCGGTGCGTACCTACTGGCCCGGCCTGCCCGACGGCGCGCTGGCGCCGGGCTACACCGGCATCCGCCCCAAGATTTCCGGCCCGCACGAGCCCGCGGCCGATTTCGCCATCGCCGGCCCGGCGGCGCATGGCGTGGCCGGCCTGGTCAACCTGTTCGGCATCGAATCCCCCGGGCTGACCGCCAGCCTGGCCATTGCCGAAGACACCCTGGCGCGCCTGGCGCCCTAGCGCCGTACCGATTTTTCTTGCACATCATGCAGCACAACGACTACATCCTGACCCTGTCCTGCCCCGACCGCACGGGCATCGTCTACCGCGTCAGCGGCCTGCTGTTCGAGCTGGGCTGCAACATCCTCGATTCGCAGCAGTTCGGCGACGACGAAAGCGGCCGCTTCTTCCTGCGAGTGCACTTCAACCTGCCCGCGGCGGCAGCCGAAGCCGCCCTGCGCGAGCAGTTCGGCGCGCTGGCCGGCGCCTACGGCATGGAATGGCAGATCCACGACGCGCACCGCAAGGCGCGCCTGCTGATCATGGTCAGCAAGCAGGGGCACTGCCTGAACGACCTGCTGTTCCGCGTGCAAAGCGGCCAGCTGCGCGCCGAGATCGCCGCCATCGTCTCGAACCACAACGACTACGCCGGCCTGGCGGCCTCGTACGGCATCCCGTTCCATCACCTGCCGGTCTGCGCCGACACCAAGGCCGAACAGGAAAGACAGGTGCTGGCGCTGGTGGAAAGCCAGCAGATCGACCTGGTGGTGCTGGCGCGCTACATGCAGATCCTGTCGCCCGAAATGTGCGTGGCGCTGACGGGCCGCGCGATCAATATCCACCACAGCTTCCTGCCCAGCTTCAAGGGCGCCCGCCCCTATCACCAGGCCCATGCGCGCGGCGTGAAAATCATCGGCGCCACGGCGCACTATGTGACATCCGATCTGGATGAAGGCCCGATCATCGAACAGGACATCGAGCGCGTCGACCACACCATGACCGCGCAAGACCTGACCCAGGTCGGCAGCGACGTCGAATCGCTGGTGCTGGCGCGCGCGGTGCGCAGCCACGTCGAGCACCGCATCCTGCTCAACCGCAACAAGACCGTGGTGTTCCGCTAAGCCACCGACATGACCCTGCACACCTGGCTGCTCTATCTGGTTGCCGTCACCGGCCTGTCGCTGACGCCCGGCCCCAACACCCTGCTGGCCCTGACGCACGGCGCGCTGCATGGCCACCGCAAGGCGCTGTGTACCATCGCCGGCGGCACGCTGGGCTTCAGCCTGGTGATCGGCCTGTCAATGCTGGGCATCAGCGCGCTGCTGGCGGTCTGGTCGCCGGCGCTGATCCTGCTGAAATGGGTGGGCGGGGCCTACCTGGTGTACCTGGGCATCCAGCTGTGGCGCGCGCCCGCGGTGCAGCTGCAGGCCAACCCGGCCACGCCGGCCGCGCGGCCCGCACGGCTGTTCGGCCAGGGCCTGCTGTCGGCGGTGTCCAACCCCAAGGCGCTGCTGTTCTTCGGCGCCTTCCTGCCGCAATTCATCGACCCGGCGCGCAGCCTGGCCGTCCAGTTCGCCGCCATGGCGGCCACCTTTGCGGCCATGGAATTCATCGTCGAATACGGCCTGGCGCGCGGGGCGCACCGGGTGCGGCCATTCCTGGAACGCGCCGGCAAGCGCTTCAACAAGACCTGTGGCGGGCTGTTCGCGGCCATGGGACTGGCACTGCCCACCACCTGACGCTCGCCACCCGAGGCCCGCCGCGGTGGCACTCAGGCCACGGGCAGGCTGCCGATCAGGACGGGCTGGTAGAAAACGCCATCGAGCCGCTTCACGCCGGTAAACCCGGCCTGTTGCATCAGCGTGCACAAGCGCGCAGCCGAAATGGCGTAATAGCGCGAGCGCATCACCTGCGTCGTGATCTGGCCGGTCGCCAAATCTTCTTCAACCAGGAAGAAGGACAGGTCGTAGTGCTCGCCATCGAAGTCCCAGACCTGGAACGGCACATAGCGCTTGCCGCCTTCGACCCGCGGCGAATTGCTGGAACGCCAGCAACAGATCAGCGTCGGTCGTCAGATGAGGCATCGAGTTGTCGCACGAACCAGGTCATGCCCCGTGCCGTGCGCATCATGCGCCGCCCGCATGTCGCAGACTTCGAAGCGTATTGCCAGCCCCCTCCGGGCCGCCTCATGCCGGGCGCGTTCGATCTCTTTTGCCGAGATGTCCGACCCGGTTACCGAGTAGCCGCGCGCCGCCAGCGCCAGGGCCTGGGTGCCTATGCCGCAGGATACGTCCAGCACCGTCCGATGTCCTGGCCATGCTTGCTGGATCACCTGGTCGAGCTGCTCGCCCTGCTTCTTGATGGAATGATCCCAATCAGGAAAGATCAGGTGATACCGCGAAGCGAGGCTGTCATAGAAGTCCATGATTGTCCCTTCATCTAGGTAGACGCGGACACCATCAGCATCATGGGACGCTCGAGTTCTTCCTTCAATTGCGGCATTCTCTGGATCTGCTCGGCGCTGGGAGCGAATTCCTCGACCCTGCAAATTTGGAAACCCGCGTCGATCAGTATGTTCAGCGTCGTGCCCAGGGTTCTGTGGAATTTCAGGACACCCTTGGCGTACCAGTCGGTGCGGCGCGCGCCTTCAATGGCATATTGATCGACCGGCCAGGTCTGGCGGCCGTATCCGTCGCTGATCCAGCGCGGATGCGCCGCCGCCATGAAGACCGGATGTTCGATGGTGAAGACGAGCCGGCCGCCCCGAGCCAGCGCCTGATGGACCATACGCGCCAGGCGTCCGAAATCCTGAACATAGTGAAAGGCCAGCGAACTGTAGGCCAGATCGAATGCTCCGGCGGGCAGCTCCAGCGTATCAAGGTCAGCGATGCGATACTCGATCGCGGCATCCGCCGTGTCCGCCCGTGCTCGCGCAATCATGTTCCGCGACAAATCCAGGCCGAGCACCGATGCGGCTCCCTGCTCGCGAAACCAGCGCGAAGCCCACCCGAACCCGCAGCCCAGATCGACGATGCGCCGGCCGTCTGGATCTGGCAGCATCGCGCGGACCGCCGGCCATTCAGGCGCGCCATCCAGCCCGCGCACCTGCCGGGGCAACTGGCTGTAGCCGGCAAAGAAATCAGGGTGATCGTAGATGTTCTGCGCCATGGTGGTTGGTGCTGTCGAGGCAGACGGACGATGGGCTACACGGACGGCTCGCGGGCTGCGGGCTCCGCCAGGAAGCGGCGCCGCTGGGCGATCAGCAGCAAGCCGAACAGCAGCGCCGGGATGGAAATCAGGACGAAGGCAATGCGGTAGCTGTCGAGCAGCGAGGCCATGGCGCCGAAGGCCGGCGGGCCCAGCACCACGCCCAGGAACGTACAGGTCAGCGCGCCGCCGGTAGCCAGGCCGGTCTTGCCGGCCGGCGCCTGGCGCGCCACTTCGGCCAGGTACACGCCGTTCCAGCCCACCCCGGCCGCGCCCAGCACGATCAGCGCCAGGGCCACGACAGGCACCGGCGTGCCCGCCGGCAGCAGCGCCAGCGTAACCGAGCCCAGGGCCATCAGCAGCGCCAACAGAGCCAGCGTCGCGACCGCGCCCAGGTAGCGGTCGGCGCACCAGCCCCACACCAGGCGCCCCACCACGCCGGCCACCTGGCCCACCGACAGCATCACGCCCGCCATCACCAGCGTGTAGGCCAGGCTGTCATGCAGGTAGGTCACCACATACGCGCTGAACGACCACTGCACCGCCGAGAAACACAGGGACGCGCCGGCCAGCATCGCCAGCGAGCGGCGCGAGAAGATCAAGGCCAGCGGCGTGCGCAAGTCGCCCAGGCCGACGCGCCGTTCGGGCTTGCGGTCGGCATCGAGCTGGGCGCGCACCAGCTGCGCCAGCGCCGCGCAGGCCAGGCAGGCCAGCGCCGTCGCCAGCAGCGTACCGCGCCAGCCTATGGCGATTTCCATCTTGGGCGCCAGCAGCCCTGCCAGCACGCCGCCCAGCGGCACGCCCGTCTGCTTGACCGAGAAAACGAAAGACATGCGGTGGGCCGGCGTGGTCTGGATCAGCAGGTGCGAACTGGCCGGCGTGATGGGCCCGTAGCCCAGCCCCAGCAGCACCGCGCCCACGGCCAGCAGCGGCACCTGCCCGGACAGGCTGCACAACAGGCCCAGCGCGCACAGCACCAGCCCCCACTGGCTGGCCCGGATGGCCCCCAGCCGCGCCACCCAGCCGCCAGCCATCAGGCTGCCGGCCATGGCCCCCACGTACATCAGCGCGACGTATACGCCGATCAGTTCGGCGCCGACACCGGCCGAGGCGCTGAGCACCGGCGCCAGCACCGGCACCATCAGGGCCGCGGCCGCGACCAGCGACTGCACCGCCAGGGTGATGGCGAGTGTTCCTGCCCCGGAGACTTTCACGCCGGCACCCGCCGGCCGCCAGACGCTTCGATCGTCAAGGTCATAAAACAGCAATCTTCTTCAAGTTGATCGGGTACCCGCCACATCATAAACCGGCGCCGCCGCCCGGATCGGCCGTGGCGGCGGCCGCGAATACGGACGCAACCAATTTCAGCCCCGGCCAGTCTGCCGATGCGTTAACGTCAAACGTGCGCGCCCCATTCACACGGCCGCGCCCTTAAAGGAGACCCTCATGGCCAGCAAGAACACGATCTGCCTCTGGTACGACAACGACGCCCTGGACGCTGCGCAGTTCTACGCCCGGACGTTTCCCGACAGCGCCGTGGGCAGGGTTCTGCACGCGCCCGGCGACTACCCCTCGGGCAAACAGGGCAATGTCCTGACGGTGCAATTCACCGTGGCCGGCATTCCCTGCCTGGGCCTGAACGGCGGCCCGGCCTTCAAACACAACGAGGCGTTCTCGTTCCAGATCGCCACCGACGACCAGGCCGAAACCGACCGCCTGTGGAACGCCATCGTCGACAACGGCGGCCAGGAAAGCGCCTGCGGCTGGTGCAAAGACAAATGGGGCTTGTCGTGGCAGATCACGCCGCGGGCCCTGACCGACGCCATCGCCGATGCCGACCCCGCCGCCGCCAAGCGCGCCTTCGATGCGATGATGGAAATGACCAAGATCGACATCGCCGCCATCGAGGCGGCGCGGCGCGGGTGATACGCCCAATCGGCGGACAGGCAATCAGCGCGGCGTAGCGGGCGCCGTGGGCGCGGCGGCAGGCGCTGCAGGCGTGGCTGAAGGGGCCGCCGGCGTGGCTGAAGGGGCCGCCGGCTGGCGCGCCGGAGCTTGTGGCGGCGCCGGCTGCGTGTCCGGCGCCGCCGCCCCCGGTTTGGCCAGGGCGCCATTCGCCTTGGGAGGATTCTGCCCCGGCGTGGTGCCCGAATTGATGGCGGCCCGGGCCGACGCCAGGTTGCGCTCGACCTGTTCGAAGAACCCTTCATAAAACGCGCCGCGCGATATGGTTTCGCTGGACGTCTTGACCAGCGAATCGTCGCTGGCCCCTACCGGCATGGACACCGCGCCCAGGACGCTCAGGCCCACGCTGGCCGAATTACTGGATTTCTTGATGGTGTACAGCTCGCGCAGCGCGCTGACATACACAATGGCGTTGCCATCGCCGCTGGGCGCGCAATCCACATTGAACAGGATCTGCGCATGCCGGTCGTCGTTTTCGTCATCTTGGTAGTTCTTGTGCCCGCTGACCCGGTTGGGTTCGGCCTTGTCGATGATGTACCCCTGGCCCAGCAGCGACCGCCGTCCGGCCTCGCAGGCCACCTCGCTGGAACCGGCGAAACTGCGGGTATACGTGTTTCCCTGCGTGAAGGAATCGCGTTCATCGATAGTCGGCGTGGCTTTGCAGGCGGCCAGCAGCAAGGTCACAGCCAACAGGCCGGCGCGCTTGGCAGGCAGAGAATACGGAACAGGCATGAGTCGGATAAGCGTAAGCCAGGGAACGCGCCCCTGGGCAATCGACAGGCAATGGCAAAAATCCATTATTTCGAAACGCCACCCCTCGGCCTGAATCCAAGCGTGTAAAGGTCGCTATGTTTGTTACCGCGCCGGCCCCGCGCATGCCGCCGCCGCGCGCCGTGCCAAGGGGCGGGCCGCCGGGGCGCGCGGCAATGGTCGGCCATGCGGCCCTGAAATAACCATGCAAACAACGGAACACCCTGGAACCGTGCCGCGCCGCGCTGTTATGGCATGAATCCAACGATTCTGTGCCTGTCGCGCCCCGCCTCGTGCGCCTATATTGCCTGCTTCATCCAGCATGGAACACGCCCGGATGCGCTACCGCTACGTTACCGCCGATGTCTTCACCCGCCAGGCCTATTGCGGCAACCCGCTGGCCGTCGTGTTCGACGCCCAGGACCTGGACAGCGCCCAGATGCAGTGCATCGCCCGCGAGTTCAACTATTCCGAAACCAGCTTCGTGCTGCCGCCCCAGGACCCGGCGCATACCGCCCGGGTCAGGATCTTCACCCCCGACCGTGAAGTGCCGTTCGCGGGGCATCCGAACATCGGCACCGCCGTTGTGCTGGCACGCGAGCTGGCGCTGGCGGGCGCGCCCGCGCCGGACAGGTTCGTGTTCGAAGAAGCGGCGGGGCTGGTGCGCATTGCCCTGGCAACAGGCGCCCAGGGCATCGAAGGCGCCGAGCTGCTGGCACCCGAGCCGCTGTCGCGCGGCGGCCAGGCGCCGGCGCAGGCCGTGGCGCGGGCACTGAATCTGGACGAGGCCGATATCCAGGTGTCCGAGCACGCCCCCCAGGTGGTGTCGGTGGGGCTCGCCTTCCTGGTCGTCCAATTGGCCAGCCGCGATGCGCTGCGCCGCGCGGCGCCGGATTCCGCCGGCTACGCCGCCCTGATGCCGCGGCTCGGCGCGAAATCTATCTACGCCTACACCACCGACACCGGCGCGGACAAGATCGACAGCCCCACCGACCTGCAGGCCCGCATGTTCACCGGCCGCATGACCGAAGACCCCGCCACCGGCAGCGCCACTGCCGCGGCCACCGCGCTGCGGGCCGCGCTGCGCGGCAGCGGCATGCTGCGCCTGCGCGTGGGCCAGGGCGTGGATATGGGCCGCCCCAGCCTGTTGCTGGCGCATGCCGAGCCGCGCTCCGACGGCGTCTGGGCCGGCGTGGCGGGCCAGGCCGTGGTGGTCATGAAAGGCTCGCTGGCGGCGCCGCCGACGCTATAGCGCGCATCCGGCCGCCGCCCTACCCCCGCCCCGCGTACTGCGCCCGCACCAATTCCACCGCCGTGCGCAGCAGCGGCGAATCCGTGTCGCGCGGCCAGATCGCCTGGCTGACCGAGCGCGCCTGGTGGTCGAAAGCGATGAAGCGGGTGCCCGCCAGGCCGCTGCGCGCCAGGCAGGCCGGCACGATGGACACGCCCAGCCCTTGCGACACCAGCGCCGCCACGCTCAGCCAGTGCCGCACTTCATGGCGGATGGCCGGATGGAAACCGGCCGTCACGCACAATGACAGCACCGTTTCGTGATAGCTGGGCGACGCGGCGCGCGCGAACAGAATGAAGTGTTCGCCCGCCAGCGCCTGCAGCGATACCCGCCGGCGCCGCGCCAGGCGGTGCGTGTCGGGCACGCACAGCACGAACGGCTCTGCCACCAGGTCCAGTGTCTGCACCGCTTCGGGAGCCGGGTTGGCATGGATGAAGCCCAGGTCCTGCTCGCCGCGGCGCACTGCCTCGATCTGATCGTGGGAATTCAGCTCGGTCAGCACGTGCTCGACATCGGGCAGCGCCGTGCGCATCGCGGCCAGCAAGCCGGGCAGCCCGCGATACAGCATCGAGCCCACGAAGCCGATGCGCAGGCGGCCGCGCAGCCCGGCATCGACACGCTGCACCAGAGTGCCGATGGCTTCCGACTGGCGCAGCAGCGCCTGGGCTTCGCGGTACAGCACGCGGCCCGCCTCGGTCAGCGCCACGTGCCGGCTGGTGCGCTCGAGCAGGCGCACGCCCAGCGTGGCTTCCAGCTGGCGGATGGCATAGCTGAGCGGCGGCTGCGACAGGTGCAGCCGGGCCGCGGCGCGGCTGAAATGGCGTTCTTCAGCCACCGCGATGAAATACCGCAACAGGCGGGGTTCCAGGTCCATGGCATGCCTCGGGCGCATTGCAATCTATATTTTCTATATATTGTTCTACATAAAAACAGTATTTGTATAGATAAATGGCCTGCGCGACTATGCATTGTCCTGTTACCGGAGCGCCCGCCATGTCCACGACTCCTTCCGCCGCCCCCGCCACCGACGTCCCGGATTCGCGCGGCCTGAACCTGTTCAGCGCCGACCCCTACGCCGCCGAGCTGTGCGCCCTGTACCTGCCGCCCGCCCTGCATGCCCACCTGCTGCCGCACCTGGATCGCCTGGGCGCGCTGGCCGGCGGCCATATCGACGCGCTGGCCGCGGTCGCCGACCAGAACCCGCCCACCCTGTCGGTGCGCAACCGCAGCGGGCAGGACGAATCTCGCGTGCACAAGCATCCGGCCTATGTCGAGCTCGAGCGCCTGGCCTACAGCGAATTCGGCCTGGCCGCGCTGTCGCACCGCGGCGGCGTGCTGGGCTGGCCCGAGCCCATGCCCCCGGCGGCCAAGTACGCGCTCAGCCACCTGTTCGTACAGGGCGAATTCGGCCTGTGCTGCCCGGTCAGCATGACCGACTCGCTGGCCCGCACACTGCGCAAATTCGGCGACCCCGCCCTGGTCGAACGCGTGCTGCCGCAGGTCACCTCGCAAGATTTCGACGAACTGCGCCAGGGCGCCATGTTCATGACCGAACAGGGCGCCGGCTCGGACGTCAGCGCCACCACTACCCGCGCCGAGCCGCATGGCGACGGCAGCTGGCGGCTGCACGGCGACAAATGGTTCTGCTCGAATCCCGACGCCGGCTTCGCCATGGTGCTGGCGCGCAGCGAACCGGCCGACGGCCTGAAAGGCGTGTCGCTGTTCCTGCTGCCGCGCGACCTGCCCGACGGCACGCACAATGCCTACCGCATCCTGCGCCTGAAAGACAAGCTGGGCACGCGCTCGATGGCCAGCGGCGAAATCCGCCTGGAAGGCGCGCTGGCCTGGCTGGTGGGCGAACGCGGCAAGGGCTTCAAGCACATGGCCGACATGATCAACAACTCGCGGCTGTCCAACGGCATGCGCGCCGCCGGCCTGATGCGCCGCGCCGTCACCGAGGCCATCTACTTCGCGCAGCATCGGCGCGCGTTCGGCAAGCGCCTGATCGACATGCCGCTGATGCGCCGCCAGCTGGCCAAGATGACGGTATGGTCCGAGCAGGCGCGCAGCGTCATGTTCCAGACGGCGGAGGCGCTGGCCACCGCCGAGCAGAATGCCGACGCCGCCGCGCTGGCCCGCGTCCTGACGCCGCTGATCAAGTTCCGCGCCTGCCGCGACGCGCGCAAAGTCACCGGCGACGGCATGGAAGTGCGCGGCGGCTGCGGCTACATCGAAGAATTCGTCGAAGCCCGGCTGGTGCGCGACGCGCACCTGGGATCGATCTGGGAAGGCACCAGCAATATCGTGGCGCTGGACGTTCTGCGCGCCATCCAGAAAACCGACGCCCTGGCCGCGCTGCGCCGGCGCGTCGACACCCTGCTGCAAGAAGGCGCGCCCTGCGCGCCCGAGCTGGCCGGCAGGCAGGCGCGCGCGCTCGACGGCGCTTTCGCGCTGGCCGGCCACGCCGCCCTGCAAGACCGTCCCGACCTGGCCCGGCAGGCCGCATCGGCGCTGTACCACGCACTGTCGCTGGCGGCGCTGCGCCGGGAAGCGCGCGCACCCGGCCTGGCCGGCCGCGGCGTGCTGGCCGACCAGGTGCTGCTGCACCGCCTGGCGCCGCGCGACCCCTGCGCCATTCCCGCCAACGAAGACGCCGCCTGCCGCGCCATGCTGGCCCACGCCCTGTAACCCGCCGGCCGGCCGCGGCCGGCCGTTTTCACAACAGCGCCATCCGACCCGCCCAGCGGGCGAGAGCGCGCCCATCGACCTCTGGAGAGACAAGCATGCAACGCCGCATTTTCTGCCTGGCCCTGGCAGGCGCCGCCATTCTGGCGTCCGCCCCCGTATCCGCCGCCGGCACCTACCCCGACCGGCCCGTGACCCTGGTGGTGCCCTTCCCGCCCGGCGGCCCCACTGACGCCATGGCGCGGCGCCTGGCCGACGGCCTGAAGGACCAGCTGGGGCAAACCGTGGTGGTGGAAAACCGCGGCGGCGCGGGCGGCAACATCGGCGCCGATTACGTCGCCCATGCCAAGCCCGACGGCTACACCATCCTGTTCGGCACCTCGGGGCCGCTGGCCATCAACGTCAGCCTGTACAAGAACCAGCAGTACGATCCGCAGAAAAGCTTCGCGCCCGTCATCCGCATCGGCCACCTGCCCAACATCCTGACCGTGCATCCGTCGGTGCCGGTGCACAACGTGCAGGAACTGATCGCCTACGCCAAGAAAAACCCCGACAAGCTCAGCTACGCCTCGTCGGGCAACGGCGCCTCGTCGCACCTGGCGGGCATTCTGTTCAACAAGATGGCGGGCACGCAGATCCTGCACGTGCCGTACAAAGGCACCGGACCGGCGCTGAACGACCTGCTGGGCGGCCAGGTATCGATGTCGTTCACCGACATCCTGACCGCCCTGCCCCATGTGCAGGCCGGCACCCTGCGCGCCATCGGCCTGGCCAGCGCCGAACGTTCCGACGCGCTGCCTGACCTGCCCACCATCGCCGAACAGGGCCTGCCCGGCTACGACGTCAGCGTCTTCTTCGGCATCGTGGCGCCGCGCGGCACGCCTGCCGACGTGGTGGCCCGCCTGAACCAGGCCTTCATCGCCACCCTGGCCGAGCCGGGCGTAAAGCAGGCGCTGCACAAGCAGGGCATCGTCGAAGCCGACGACAAAACTCCGCAAGGCCTGGCGTCGTTCATCGACGCGCAGGTACCCAAGTGGCGCGACATCATCCAGGAAGCCCACGTGGCCATGGACTGAGGACACTCAATGCCTATCCCTACGCTGCAAGCCGGCGCCCTGGCGGGCTGCCGGGTCATCGACCTGTCGCGCGTGCTGGGCGGCCCCTATTGCACGCAGTTGCTGGCCGACCACGGCGCCGACGTCATCAAGATCGAGCCGCCCGCCGGCGACGAAACACGCGGCTGGGGGCCGCCGTTCCAGGGCGACACGGCGTCGTACTTCATCGGCGTCAACCGCAACAAGCGCGGCATGGCGCTCGACCTGTCGCAGCCGGCCGGCCAGGAACTGCTGCGCCGGCTGCTGGCCGACGCCGACGTGCTGGTCGAGAACTTCAAGCCCGGCACGCTGGAAAAATGGGGCCTGGGGTACGACACGCTGAGCGCGGCGTTTCCGCGCCTGATCCACTGCCGCGTCAGCGGCTTCGGCGCCGACGGGCCGCTGGGCGGCCTGCCCGGCTACGATGCCTGCGCGCAGGCCATGTGCGGCCTGATGAGCGTCAACGGCGATGCCGACGGCGAGGCCACGCGCGTGGGCCTGCCCGTGGTGGACATGGTCACCGGCCTGAACGCGGCGGTAGCGGTGCTGCTGGCGCTGAACGAGCGGGCGCGCAGCGGGCTGGGCCAGTTCCTGGACATCACCCTGTACGACTGCGCGGTGTCGCTGCTGCATCCGCATGCGGCCAATTATTTCTACAGCGGCAAGGTGCCGGGCCGCACCGGCAACGCCCACCCCAACATCGCCCCTTACGAAACCCTGCCCACGCGCAGCGGGCCGATCTTCCTGGCAGTGGGCAACAACCGGCAGTTCGCGGCGCTGGCGCGGGCGCTCGACGCGCCGCAATTGGCGGACGACGCGCGCTTTGCCAGCAACGCCAGCCGCCTGCAGCATCGCGAAGCACTGCGCGGCGAACTGGCCGCCCTGCTGGTGCGGCACGACGCCGCGGCGCTGGCCGAACAGCTGCTGCGCCAGGGCGTGCCGGCCGCGGCCGTGCAGAACGTCGAAGATGTACTGCGCCATCCGCACACGCATCATCGCGGCATGGTGCTGGAACAGGGCGACTACCGCGGCGTGGGCTCGCCCATCAAACTGTCGCGCACCCCCGCCACCCTGCGCCGCCCGCCCCCCGCCCTGGGCGAGCACGACGCCGAAATCCGCGCCGAAGCGGACGATCGGCCGGGAAGCCAGAAGAGGTAATCAGGTGTCTGGCTCCCGCCAGGGTGCCTGACACCGTGCTATTGAGACAAGCGGTGCACACTTCGGTGTCTGGCACCTGCGTGAACTGACCCCCAAAAGTTGGATACGAACTTTTGGGGGTATTTTTCATGACGAAGTACAGTGAAGAGGTCAAGCTGGCAGCGGTCCAGGAGTATGACCTGGGC
>Ga0222427_100208_pt1 | contig 145008 bp, 132 predicted proteins | sample 2B20Ametagenome_FD_182890 | JGI IMG/M metagenome (GOLD analysis project Ga0222427, IMG submission 182890) | Enriched microbial communities from leaf-cutter ant dump, University of Wisconsin, Madison, United States - 2B20A (version 2) | ecosystem: Environmental > Terrestrial > Nest > Insects... | reverse complement strand
GGCAATCAAAATCTTCTCAATCACAAAACCACCCATAACGCGGGGTGGAGCAGCCCGGTAGCTCGTCAGGCTCATAACCTGAAGGCCGCAGGTTCAAATCCTGCCCCCGCAACCACTGAGACTTGTAGCCGCTTCCAGTCCGCCTCCTCCGCAGCGAGGACGGCGCGGAAGCGGGCTACAAAGTCAACCTTCTCCTTCTGGCTTTTGAACGCGCCCGCCCTAACCCGGCGGGCGTAGTCGTCTGTGAAATCCGCGCGCATGGCCTTGCTGTGTTCGTGGAACGCCTTCATCGAGGCGAGGATCGTCGCGAGCCGGCCGTGGATCGTCAGGTCCGCGGACTTCCCGTCGGGGGAGGGGGCGATAACAACCTTCTGGACCAGCTCTCTCACAACATTGAAATGTCCCTTCACCGCGTCGTGCTCGGAATTGCCGGCGCGTACGGCCATGGTCAGCGCCTTCGTCATGAGGTTGCACATGGAGGGGTTGAGGGTGAAGGGCTTGAATGCCGCCTTCTTCCGCGCCGACACCTGGTCGAGTTCCTGCCGCATCGCCTCGCACTGCTTCTGGAGTTCGTCGAGCATGCGATCGAAGGCATCGATCTTCGGCTGGCCGGCAAGCAGGCGCTCGGTGATCTGATTGGCGATGGCCTCCTGCTTGCGCGTCGCTTCCCTCAGGCCGGCCTCGAGCTTGTCCTTCGATCGTTCTCCGGCCTTGCGACTTGCGGCCATCTCCTTGTTCACCCTGTCCTGGATCGAGGTGATCTGCGCGGTCGAAAGCAGGTTGTCGGGGATGGCATCGAGCACGCGCTGTTCGAGTTCCTGGCGGGCGATCGTCTTGGAGTTGGTGCAGACGATATTGCCGAGGTGTTCGATGGGCAGCTTCTTCTTGCGGTTGGTGCAGCCGTAGCGGTCTTTTGCCATGACGGCGTAGGGACCGGCACAGTGGGCGCATTCGAGAAGGCCGCTCAGGACATATTGCGGGCGGTGCGCCCGGTTCAGCCGGTTCGTCGTCGTATGGCTGAAGCTCGCCTGGACCTCCAGCTGGCGCTGTTTGACCCTGGTCCACAGCGCGTCGTCGACGATCCGGAGTTCGGGGGCTTCGCCGACGACCCATTCGCTCCGGTCGTTGAGGCGGGCCTCGCGGCTCTCGGTCTCCGGGTTCTTGTCGAAGCGGCGACGGTTATAGACGATACGGCCGATATAAGTCTCGTTGTTCAGGATGCCGGCGCCGCGGTCGCGATGGCCGCGGATCGCCGTGTCGCGCCATTTGGCGCCCTGGGGGCCGGGTACCGGCGGCACGCGGTTGTTGAGGTCGACGGCGAGTTCCTTCGGCGAGCGGCCGAGGACATATTGCTGGTAGATCCAGCGGACGATCTCCGCCTCCTCCTCGTTGATCTCGCGCAGGCCCGGCACGCGGTCGCCCTTGGCGTCGTATTCGAATTTGATGCGGTAGCCGTAGGCAAGGCCGCCGGCGGCCTTGCCCTTGCGCACCGTCGTCTTCATGCCCTCGCGCGTGCGGTAGCGCGTCTGCTCGATCATGTCGTGCGAGATGATCGAGCGCAGGCCGAGCTCGAGGTCGTTGACGGGCGCCTTCGCATGCACGGTGCACAGTTCCACGCCGTAGTGGCGCAGCTGCTTGAGGATGCCGGTGCTGTGCTCCATGTCGCGCGAGATGCGGTCGACGGAGACGCAGAGCAGGATGTCGATGTCCCGCTGCCTGATCCGGCGCAGCACCTGCTGGATGCCGGGGCGCGACTTCAGCTTCGTGCCGCTGATCGCGCGGTCCTCGTAGACCTCGACCAGGTTCCAGCCGCGCTCAATGGCGAGCGCGCGGCCGAGCTCGATCTGCGTCTCGATCGACTGCTCGTCCTGGCGGTCCGTCGAATAGCGGGCGTAGAAGATGACGTTCTTCGGCATGGGTACACTCGAAAAAATGGATGGAGGGGGGCGAGCGAGCGGGTATGCCCGCGGTCAGGCCGCAGGCATACCATCTCTTCGCGGGTTCCGGAGCCCTCGTTCGAAGAGTTCGGGCGTGCCGTAGTGCCCATCCACCGGGTCGGTCAGCCACGCGCGATGGCGCGTCATCAGCGCCATGAAACCCGGATTGTTGGAAATTGCGGACATGCGTCTTCTCCTTCAGCGCCACAGAACAACAATGTTTGTACTCGGGGCATTCCGGGGAAGACGGGTCGGGATTCCCTTGCGCGTTGCCACGCTCGGGACGACATCGTCCGTGCCGCAACACATAGTCGGCGGCGGCGGAAACGCAAACGCCAAGTGTGCTTCCGGTAAATAGATGGTTAAGCTGCAGGAGGAGCCTTGGAGGGTCGAGGCAAGCGCTTTGCGGCCAGATTCGAGGCTTTACGCATCGGTCCGGGCGAACGGTGCCCGATGCGGAAATAATTACCGGATCGCGACCTCAGGCAGGCCGATAAATCTATTTATAATTGTATTTGAATGAATCTGCCAATCCTTTGTTAACCATATATCGAATTTGCTGTTTTTGCCGGTTTGGAGCTGTTTTGGGCTTCAAAAAATCCAATGAAATCAATAAAAGATATTTGTAATCAATGGCTTGATGGAAGGGTCGATTTGACAGGCTATGACGTTCAGAAGATCATATAGGTACAGCAAACGTGCTGGATAACCAGAAAGGATCACATATGAACAAAGTCATCAAGCTGAAGGGTCACAACCAGAAGAAGGGCAAGGGGAAGCCGGCGGCCGGGGCTGCTGCCGCGGCAGGCGACCTCGCGCCCGAAACGGACAACGCGCTCCGCCTCGCGTTGGAGAAGATCGTCGCGCTCAACCGGGATTCCACGCATCACGCCTTCGAGCTGGGCGCCTGCTTTGCCGAGATCAAGGCGCTCGTCCCGGAACGGGGCTTCGGCAGGTGTCTCAAGGTCTTCACGGACTATACCGTCCGCTCGGCCTGGAACTACATCTCGGTCCATGAGCGGCTCGAGGTCTATCGGGACGCTCTGCTAAAGCATGCGGTGCTGCCGACGGTGATGTTCGAGCTGGCCAAGGGTGAGACCGCGCAGATCGAGGCGGTCATCGCACGGATCGCCGATGGCGAGCGCATCAGGGTCAAGGATGTCCGCGAGATGCTCGGCACGAAGCCGAAGCGCAAGAGCGATACCGAAATCCTCAATGCGGGCGGTCCGGACGGTCTGCGCAAGATCGCGGAGTGGAAATTTGAACAGGATGCCGTTCAGTTCGGCGGCCTGGTCTCGGGCGTGCTTTGTGCGGTCGAAAAGGCGCTGGAACCGGCCGCCATCGGTCGCATGGTTCGAAAGAACGCGTTGCAGGATAAGATCGTTCATGACTGCCGGCACGCGCACGACCTTATCAACAGTCTTGCCGCACCTCTCCAGGCTCAGATGGTGAAGACCGAGCATTGGCGGTCCGCCAAACTGCCTAAGGGCACTGTCTGGCGTCAGGTTCAGGACCTGCTCTACCGTATGGGGGGAGTAGAGGAATGGCCGGCCAAGGTTGACTTCGTTCCCTGGCTTCAGAACGAGGTCGTGCCGCTGCTGCGCTTCGTCGTTCACGGCGAGCGGCTGCCCGGGGAAGCGGACGAAGCCGATGATGGTGATGAGAAGGTTGTGCCCGATGAGGGCATTCGCGAGGCGGCCTGATGCTATGCTCGCCTGCGAATCCAAAGGCCCCGCGATCGTGCGGGGCCTTTTTGCGTTTGGGGGCAGGTTTATGCGACGGGAGCAGTGTGCTTGCCGGGTGTGTCGTCTTGCGTCGCCGCGGCCGACGCGGTCCACTCGCTGACGAGGATCGGGAAACTCGCGCCGGTCGCCGGACACCAGACAACGCCCCTCGGCAGGTCGAGTGCCAGGATGGCGCGTTCGCCAAGGCCCTCGGGTGTGGTGATCTGCCTCGCGAACGCGGTGAGGGCTTTGTATGCCGACGCGCCGTCCGTCTTTCTGTCGAAGCTCATGAAGTAGCCGTCCCCCGAGGCAAGATCGTCGCACGGGAAAATCCGGTACGTGTACCGATAGCTGCGCATGGCGCCGTTGCGGCCGATCTTGCGGGTGACATAGGGCTCGAAATCCTTCGGGTCGCGGTCGCCGGCATGCCACCGCCCGACGATGGCGATCTCCCGATGGCGGATGAGATCGCGTTCGGCCGCCTGCCGGATCTCCGCCTCGAAATCCGCCGCCTTCATCGCCAGCGGGTGGTCCGCTGATACAGGCTCTCCGTTCAGGAAGGTATGCAGGGTATCAGGCGTTACGACGATTGCGGCGTCCTCGCCCGGCAGCAGCAGTTTGCCTCTATAGGAAAGCTTGCTCTTCGCCCTGGCCTTCAGCGCGTCATCGAATGCGTTCGGGAAGTCGGGTGTATCCAGTGTCAGCATATCGCAAGCGCCCGCTCCACCACCCCTGCAAGCGCATCGTCGCCATACATCTCGTGGAACTGTGCTGACACGACCAAAGGCATGCCGGGATTGCGCCGCCGAATGTCGGAGCTGTCCTCGGAGATGACATACCCGTAGGGCAGATACTCTACCTTGAGACGGTGTCCGTCCACATAGTCGAACCAGTACCCGCGATGGAAACTGTGCCATTGCGCTGCCTTTCGCAGACCTGCATCGATGATGGCGTAAGCGCTTTCGTCCCTTCGCCCCGAAGCATCCCTTGGAGCAAACTGGCTCGGATTCGCCAGCGTGAGAAGTTCAGCGAGAAGACGGCGGTCGAAGTCTGGAGGCAGGGCCTCGTCGATCCAGATGTAGACGACATCCTGGTCGCCATGTTCGTAGTGGCGGTGCTCGATGATCATATTCCATGTCCCCCGTGATTGCCGGAGTTCGTGGCGAGCATCTTCCCGTAATATTCGACCTTCTGCTCCTTGCTGATCCTGCATGCCCGCTCGAACTCGGCCGGGAGGTTCGGCGTTATTATTGATGTCATTTAGCTACTCCATACTTGTTGCTCTATAAAAATGAGAACCTCAAAAATCAGCAAGCACAACCCCCCTCATGTGTTTATTTTTATATTATTTAGGGGGCGCGATGCGGAATCCTTTATTTGCAGGGCATAAGAGTGCCACGAACGCCTGGATTGCCAGCCGCTTGAAGGGGTGTGAGAAAAAATACAATGATGACAATGACTTTATCGTTGACAGGCTCGAATTCCTGCCGAACCATTGATGTTGCAGCGAGTGGCTGTCGAACCGGAAAGATTGAAGATGAGTAGTACAGTATCGCGAAAACCGAGCAAAAAGTCGGCTTCAAAGGAGATGAGCAGTAGTAAAGATACTGCGAATGGAAAGAAGCGGTCTGCGAGCAGGCTCGAGGCCGAGCGGGCCAGGCAGTTGCAGTCGTTTGCCGATAAGCTCAGCCGTGCCCTCGGTCTTTTTTGACCCGGATAGCGCATGGGGTGGTCATGCCGCCTGGCGGGGGCTTGTCTTGCCGAGGATGTGGCGAGGGGCGGGCTGCGACCGGTTCCGTCGGTTACGCGTGCGGCGTTAACCATACCGGAGCTCTGTCTGTTCCGGATGTGTTCTGATCGCTTGCCGGAACGGAATCTCCGGGCTATGCCAGTCGTGTCCGCGGAAACCGAATGTCTGCAGATACTTAGCGACCCCCGAGGATGTTGGCGCATCCGTCGAGGGCCTGACCAGCAACCTTCCTGTGAAAGGCTACCGGCTATGTCGACCCTTAAATGCTTCGCTTCCCGGGTGGAAGCTTCTTCTCCCCGTTCTCCTGTCGAGAACCGCCGCTCCGTGCCGATGTCGCGCGCCCGCGGCTGACGCAATCGATCGCCCGTTCTGCGACGTCCGATGCGGAAATCGTTTCCGCATCCGTGGACCTGTGTCCGCCGTTCGCGGGGCTGGCGATCCTGATCTCGACAGGAGAGAAATGATGACCCTGAACACAGACAATGGCGCGCCGGCGCCGACCTATCCCCACACGGCCGACCTTACGGTCCTGTCGCCGTCGCTTGAAGCCCTCGTCGACGAGATCGTCGCGTCGGGCCTGTCGCGCGACATGTTCGGCCGGGCGCTCGATGCCGGTATGACGGAAGTGACCGCCGTGCTGCGCACCGTGCCGGCCGCTGAAGGCAAACTGCTGGAGCGTGGCATCGCCCTCATCGCCGGCCGCAATCCGGACCTCGTCGTGCTAACGCAGAATCTTCGGCTGCCGGTCACAAGGGCGGCCAGTGAACTGGTCGAGATGAACGATCCGGCATTGTACCGCTCGCTCAGCCTCGATGCCGATAGCGGCGGGCGCAAGACCTATACGCCCGATCTCCTGATCGTGAACCGTCGAACCGACGTGGCGCATCTGGTCGACGTGAAGCGGAGCCTCGGTTCCTACGAACTGTCGCGCATCGCCGAACTGAAGAACCGCATGCTGGCGGCGGCGCTGGTCGTTCCCGACCTGCTCTATAAAGAGCATCGCCGTCTCCGTGCAAAAGAAGTCCGGGTGGTCATCCTCAATGCCGAGAATCAGCGCGCCGATATCGACGGCGGCGTCTGGCCGCTCTCGCATCTCGATCATCTCCTGGAGGTCGATGGCGCCGGCGAGGCCATGGCGCATCTGCGCGAGCTCTTCCAGCGCCGGGTCGAGGAGAACTGGTCAGCGGCGCTGGCCGGCCGTCGGCATGTTGCTTCTGTCGCGAATGCGGGCGGTGATGCCGGAAAAGCGCCGACGCTTCATTGCGATGACGATGATGTCTGCGGATCGGACAGCGGCCGCATCTCGCGGCTTCCCGTCTCGATAGGCTTTGCGCGCGCGCCGCGGGCCGCCAGCCCGTAGCTGCCCGGACCACACCTTCTTCCCTTGCTGAAACTGTTTTGACGCCTGATCCCCTGGACAGGCGATGAGGAGACGTCTGCCATGACGCAACCCGCTTCCAATGTCATTCCCTTCCCGATCACGCAAATCCTGCCGGCGATGACGACGCCGACCTTGCAGGAGCGGGCGGCCGCGTTCACCGCTGCGGTCGAATCCGCCGGTGAGCACAGCGCCCTGTCTGAGGACTACGCCGTACATGTCGCTGCGGTCGTGCGCGCCTCGATCCGGTTTGCCCGCCGCAAGGGCGTTCGCCTCGACAGCCTGCCGCCGCAGCTGCGGACGTGGCTGCTGGAGCTCTGCAACCAAGGCGACCCGACGTGCTGTATGATCCGCGACTGGCTGGCCGGAAACCGCCCGTTCTGTGCGTCCCTTGTGAGGGAGGATGCATGATGGAGATGCTGACCGATCGTATGACGCGCTATCTCCTGAAGCGCCTTCGCCGTCGCGCCGTGCTGACGCTCTATGAGCGGGCGGTCGATGCGGGACTGCTCACCTCCGCCTTCATCGGCGGCGAGGAGCGCAAAGGCACGAGCTGGAAGGTGAACGATCAGGCCTGGCATGTGCTGACCGGCAATCCGGAGCAGGATCGTGCGACCGTCGCACGGATGATCGGCGTAGGCCGGGCTCCGCGTCAACGCGCCGACGAACCCATCACCTTTATCGTGCCGGATGACGATGCGGTCGACGGAGTTGTGACGTTCGAATGCCGAACCGTGGGCGCATCGGAGGATCAGCCGAAGGGTAGGCGCAGGAAAGCTCGACGGGTCCGTGCAGGCGGAGTGGCTGCCAGTACCGCACCCGATATCGGCTTTCTCTATGTCGCCGCGCTTCTTCGCGAGCATCTGCCGCCGCCGAACCCGGTTCATGCCGCCGTTGCGCTGCTGGTCGCCCGCGCCGTCGGCGCCAGTCTCCCGGACATCTCGGCGCTGATCGAGGCGCTGCGCCCCGCAGCACCGTTCGTTCTGTTGAAGGCGCCCGTGCCGCGCTTCGAACTTTGCCTCGGCATGATGCTTGAGGACGGCTTGCTTCTGCCGTTCCGGGCCGCGCTCGAAGACGTGCTTCGCGATAATCCTCTGTCCGGCCGGTACAGGCAGCAGCAGTCCGCGGTGAACCGGCGCAAGATGAAGACGCTGTCGGGCATTGCCGTCGAGAACACGGACGATCAAAACATCCGCAAGCAGTTCCGCCAGGCGCTTCTCGACGAGCCCGCCCCGATCCTCCTTGCCGACGAGACCCGTTCCGCCCTGACGCCGGTCGTCACCGAGACCGCTGATCTCGTCATCGAATGTGGTGGGATCGATCATGAGATGATCGCGGAGCTGCTGCATGTCTGCTGCGGCATTCCCCCGAAGCAAAGCCTCGTGCTCATGGGCGACCTGGCGTTCGATCCGGAAAGCCTGACCCTCGACGACGTCGCGCTTGCGGTTCGCCCGGGGAGGGCGGTCGAGCAGACGCTCTCGGTGCTGGCCATGCTCGCCGAGCGTTCTGCGGCGGAGGAAGAGGAAGAGCGGGAGGGCAAGGATGAGCGCGGCCGGAAACAGCGGTCGGGAAAGGGGCGGGCCGGCGAAACGACGTCGCAAAGGAACGCCGGAAAGAAGAAACCGCAGGATGTCGGCGTCGAGGTAATCGAGCCCGCGGTCGTCAGCAACGTCGACGGCGATGCAGGTTCGGACGGAGCGGCCGGGAAACCGGCGACAACGGACCGAGTGCTATTCGTCGAGACGCTCGCCGGCTATGGGCCGGCGCGCGGCTGGGCGCTTGATCTGAAGGCCGATCTGCTGCTCTGGAAGCAGGGGAAACTACGCTGGGACGAGATGAGCACGAAGCTCCTGTTGTCCGGTCCGCCCGGAACCGGCAAGACCACCTTCGCCCGGGCGCTCTGCAACACGCTACAGGTGCCACTGCTCGCCACCTCGGTCGCGCACTGGCTGGAGCCTGGCTATCTCGGCGAGGTGCTGAGGCGAATGTCGGGCGCGTTTGCCCTCGCCGGGGACCGAGCGCCGACGATTTTGTTCATCGACGAGATCGACAATATCGGCGTACGGCAGGGGGCGGGGAGCCGGAATTATGACGACTACTGGAGCTCGCTGATCAACCGCATGCTCGAACTGCTGGACGGGGCTTCGAAGACCGAAGGCATCATCGTTGTCGGGGCCACAAACTTGCCGGAGAGGATCGATCCCGCCTTGTTGCGTTCCGGCCGGCTGGAAACCCATGTTCAGATTCCAATGCCCGACATGGAGGCCCTGGTCGGCATCATCGGTCATCATCTCGGCTCCGATCTCGATGCGGTGCTCGCTTCCGTGCCTACCGCAAACGCACCGCGACGTCTGCGCCCGCCGCCGGCCAGAAACGGGAAACCGCCCGTGCGGCGCAAGCCCTCCTGCAAGCCCGAAGCACAGAAAGGACCCCGCCATGACTGAAGCTGCCGGACATTCTCCATCTCAGGACGGACTGCGTCCGCTCGCATTGCTGGCCCTTGGCCGGACGGGCGCCGATATCGAGCGTCTCGTTCGCGAAGTGCGGCGCAAGCTGCGGCGCGAAGGACGAACCATGGTCTGGGCCGATCTCGAAACGGCCCTGCGCGATGGTCAGGCGGCGATGTCCGACGATCTGCGCTGGCGGGCGAGTGTGCATGAGGCGGGGCATGCGTTGGTCTATACGTTGACCGGCATTGCCGAGGTGCAGGCCGCGAGCATCGGTCTCCACGGCCTCGGCATGGTCGCGACCGTTGCGAACGATCGTCTGCCACAGAACGAGACCTGGCTGATGAACGCGATGGCTGCGATCCTCGCAGGACGGGTGGCGGAACTGTTGCTGTTCGGCGAAACGCTTGCGGGGGCTGGTGGCGCGGATGAGAGCGATCTGGCGCGGGCGACGGACATGGCGCTCGCCGCAGAGACGCGGCTTGGCTTCTCCAATCATCAACCGCTACTTTACCGCCCGCCCACCGTGGCGATGAACGAGCTGGCCCTCGATCGCGATCTTGCCGGGCGGGTCCATGCGCGGCTCCTTGCCGCCGAGGCCATCGCGAGGCGGCTGCTGGAGGCGCATCGGGGCTTGCATCACGACATCGCAAAGCGTCTTGCCGCGGTCGGGATCGTGTCGGGTGACGCATTGCGGGAAATGATCGCGAACGCAACGAGTGGGGCTGCCTGACCCGAATACTCTGCCGACATGGTGGATCGGCGTGCGGGCACGGTATTGCGCCGTGTCCGCACGTCGATCTGCATCGGATCGATTTGGGGCGATCCAATGTGGGTTGCGGGCACGTTGAAATACATCATCTCAATTTATCCTGACGCGATTCCTGACGGCAGATCCGCATTGCCGGACCGGGGAACCGCGATTCCGACACAAACCCCGTTTGCGGAAAACGGCGTTTGCAGGCGAGGGGAATGTGTTCTGCAAACCCCGTTTGTCGCTTGCATCGCCGGCGGCGACGCTGGGTCTCTAACCCAAGGAGATAGACGCATGGCCAGGAAATCGATACGACAGAGGAATGCCGAGCAGCGGGTTCGCCAGCAGAAGGTGCGGGACACGGCTCGCGAGCATAAGCGGCCGACGCGGGACGACATTGCCCGCACACTGTTGTGGCAGATGATCGTGACGGCGAAGCAAAAGCGCAAACGGGACGAGATACTCGGCCTGCTTTGCGATGAGATCGTCGCCGAACTGGTGCTTCAAGGCTTCGATCCCCGAGAGAGCGAGGCCGTGTTCGAGGCGCTGGCCGAGAAGTATGAGCCCGACGTCAGGCCGTTCCGTGTCAAGCGACATCTCGACGGAAAGGATCGCGCTGACAGGGAGCCGTCGTGATGCGCTGTCCGTCGCTGTCCAGGTCAATCCTTCGAGGGAACGGATCCCGGCTCGCGCGCCTCTCGTCTCTGCAAACGATGTGATCAAATATTCTGCCGACTCCCCCCGTTACTTCGCAAAACGGCGTTTGCATAAGAAGGTTGCGTATTCCGATGAAGCCGGACGGGTATTCCGACGCGAAGCCGACAGGCATTCCAATTTGATGTCTGACACCGTTCCGATCTGAAGCCTGACGCGGCAGGGTGCCTTCGAGCCTGGAACCCATCCAGCCAGTTCGGCAATCGATCTCTTGTTCGGTCGAGGTGACGAAAGCATGATCGAGCTCCATGAACGAGGAGCTTGCGCACATAGCGGTTTCCCCGCTTGCTGATGCCGAAAAGCTTTTGCCTTCCGCCGGTCGAAAATTCCCGCGGTACAAGGCCCGCCACGCGGCCAGATCGCGGGCCTTCTGGAATTGTCGCCCGTTTCTAATGGCGGCAAGGAGTGCGGTTGCCCTCAACGCTCCGATGCCAGGGATCGTCATGAGACGTCGCGCAACATCCTCGCGACTGGCGATCGCCTCGATCTCGCGTGTGATGTCACCAATGCGTTGCTCCAATTGGCGCAGATCGGTGAACAGCTCTGCGAGCAGCTTACGCATTACTGACGAAAGGCCATTGGATTGGTCCTCCAGAACAAGTGGCAGGTCGAACTTGAACAGACCTGCGCCTGGCGTAAGGCGATCCCGTATTCGACGCAGAAAGCTCGCATCTGATTGATCAAACGCATTCTCGTTCCGATCATCTGATCTCGGACCCGGTGTAAAGCCTGAAGATCGGCTTGTTTCTCGCTCTTGAGAGCGGCAAATCGCATCGTTGGTCGTGTGGCTGCCTCAGCGATCGCCTCAGCATCAATGATGTTAGTCTCAATGCGACCTATGAAAGTGCCCAGTCGATGCACATATGTTCGTTAGGTCCAAAACGCGACGCCGTCTGGACTACAATTGAAAGCTGCCGTCGGACATAAGCTATAGCACGCACTGATCAAAGATACCTCATAAAGTGATTATTCTTATTTCAATCGGCTCGATGCGGATTGAAAATCTTCCAACAATACTTATGTATCTGGTTATAGATCCCTGCGAAATGCGTGAGTTTTCTATAACGGGATCAAGCACTGGCCGAAAGCAATCAAATCGACGAAGAGCGGTGGAAAGTTCTAGATCTGGCACCGGAAAAGGACCTTCTTCATTTAAGGCAAGGAGAAGTTTCCCCCCTAATGGATCGGGGTATCCTGCCACCATTGTATAGTAGTGCATGCCTGCGCGTAATCCATTATCATCAAAATACAATAAGTGATAATCATCAAAGCGGAAGCAATCCACGGCCTCGCATTCGAGGTGCGATCTTATTATGGTCTCGTCTAGAAACTCAACTTCAATTTCTTGAAATAGGGCTTCATGTGGGTCAAGCAAATACACTTTCTTAAACCCACGCATGGGAACCTCAAAATAAGCTGCCTTGAGTCCTTATAAACTATTTTGATCCATTAGAGGTGAGTATCAAGTAGTGGTGCTCATATTGCGTTTATATGGCAGATTCCTTATTAAGTAAATCGATATGCCGCTGCAAAGTCCTTCGGCTGATTCCGTACTGAAGTGCCACCGCAGATGCGCTATCCCCGGAGGAAATTGCCTGAATCGCCTCCCGCACCTGCTTCCGTGTCAGCGACGGTTTGCGCCCAAGATGTCGTCCTTTCAAACGAGCGGCCTCCATTCCGGCTCGAGTGCGCTCGCTAATAAGGCTCCTTTCGAATTCAGCTAGTGCGCCCATGATATGAAACAATAGCCTGCCGCCAGAAGAGGAGGTGTCGATGTTTTCAGTCAGCGACTGGAATTCGACACCTCGCGTTCCCAAGGTGTCGACGAGTTCTATTAGCTTGGGCAAAGAGCGTCCGAGGCGATCAAGTCTCCATACGACTAGGGTTCCTCTATGTTTTACGGTTCCCAAAGCTTCGTGCAGCCCCGGTCTATCAAAGCCTCGCCCTGAAAGACCATAGTCCGTGAATATCCTTTCGCATCCGGCCCGACGAAGCGCATTAATTTGTAGATCTAGGCTCTGGTCCTCGGTTGAGACGCGCGCATAACCAATTTTCATATCGAACCTAAATTGCGTCGACGCTCGAAAGGACCGCAACAATGCGAGCCGAGCATCTGATAGACTTAAAATGGGACATCCAAATGCAGTCTAAGGGTTTTAGAAGCCGGAGCCCATAGTAATTCGACGTCTTGACGATTAACCAGCCGTGACCCGGTCGGCTTCGAGAATCATCCGTCGTAACGTTCGACGAGTGATACGGTATCGAAGGGCGACATCACCCATATACTCGCCCCGCCCTCTCACGGCCTCGATTGCTTCTCTCAGTTCCTCGGCGTTGAGTGCAGGGGGACGCCCAAGCCGTTGTCCGCGCTCGCGAGCGGCAGCCATTCCCGCCCGTGTCCTTTCACTAATCAAGGATCGTTCGAACTCTGCCAGGGCAGCGATCATGTGAAAAAGCAATCGCCCACCTGATGATCCGGTGTCGATGTTCTCCGCAAGGGAATGGAAATGGATCGCTCTCTCTCCTAGCTCATTCATGAGCTGTACGAGATGGACGAGGGAACGTCCAAGGCGGTCCAGTCGCCAAACAACCAGCGTATCGTCAGGGCTTAGAGATGCGAGTGCTTCATCAAGGCCAGGCCGCTCGATCACTTTTCCAGAAATGCCGTGATCGGTAAAAATCCTGTCACAGCCCGCGTGACGCAATGCCTGTAGCTGCATGTCAAGTTTCTGATCTTCTGTTGAGACCCGCGCATAACCTATTCTCATTCTATCGCTCAACGTTGCACGGCTGCGCCACCCCTCGTAGCCGATCAAAGTCGATTTGCGCGATGCCATGTTGTTGACAATATCTGGACTCTTTTGAACCCAAATCTTGACAAGAAAGGGTCCCTTCCGCTAAATCGATCCGGAAGGCCCAAATCACGAGGGGCGGCGCTGAAAATATTGGTGTTTTCAGGGTTGTCGAGGGCTCGATGAAAGGGCGGACGAAAGGGACCCCTTTATGCAGCGCAAAGGGCAGGCACAAAGAAGTTCCAACCTGGCGGGATTCCAATCCTGCGGTGGGTGGTTGTCGAGGCTGCGTAGGTTGGCGCGGCTTCCTCTCTTTTTGACTTTCCGTGTCGGGAGGCCGGGAAGTACCGGGGACGCGCAGTTCGGTCGTAATCTGGCCCTTCTCCCAGCGGCACTAGGTGAGACCTCGATCGGTCCGATCGTCGTCGAGCGAGGGCTTCCGCTATGATGGCGCCCCTCAAATGTGCTGTCGTCATTGATAACCTTTGCTCCATCGCGGCTGCTTACTCCGATGGTGTGGCTGGCCGGGTGTTGGATGCGGTCTGGGCGCGCTTAGAGTGCGCTTTGGAGCCGCAAGGGCTATCGATCCAAACGGAATCGTTTGGTGTTGTCGTGAGTAGCGGGGAAGTCAGTTCCGCGACGGCGTTTTGGAGTGTGCTTGAATCCGCAGTCTATGCCGTTGCGATAAGCCCTATAATCGTCGGCTCTTCGCAAATTGTCGTCGCGCTACGCTGCGCGACGGAGGACTGCGTTTATGGCAGTCAAGAGCCTGCAGGCGAGGCATCTCGGTATCGCCTCGACATGAGCGTGGCGGCCCTCGCGTACAATGCTGTGGAGGCTGGCTCCATCTCCTTTGTCGAGCAGCCCGTTGTTGCAGCAGACGCGCGGAACAGTCTTTATCGTGAGTGTCTTGTTCGTCTCGCTGGTGATGATGGCCACGCCATCATGCCCGGAGCCTATTTACCGGTCCTGGAAAGGCTCGGTTTGGTGCGCGCGTTCGACCGGCATATCGTTTTCAGGATTCTCCAGCGGTTGCGGTGGCAGCGAGATGCGGTGCTCGGATGCAATATCTCGGCTTTGTCCGCGATTAACGACCTTTGGTGGAATTCCATCATGGCAGAACTGGTGCTTGAGCCGGAACTGGCCAGCCGCCTCGTCATCGAGATTACCGAGACCGCGCCACTCCCGGATTTAGATCAGGCGGTTCACTTCATCTCCTCTTTGCGGGCGCTCGGTGTTCGTGTCGCGCTCGATGATTTTGGGGCCGGCTTCAGCACCATAGACTTTGCCCGTCGGGCCAAGGCCGACGTCATCAAGATCGACGCATCTTATATCAGGCGCTCCCACGATGGTGAGAGTGCGGTCCAGTTATTGGAAAGCCTGGTCGCATTTGCGCACAATCTCGTCTCCGATCTTGTGGTGGAGGGGATCGAGAGTGCAGCCGATTTTACGGCGGCGCGTGCGACGGGCGCCAATTGGTTTCAGGGCTTCTTTTTCCGGGCCATTGAGCCGCCAGTGATGGCACCAATAGTGCCTCGTTTGGCGTCCCGGATGTCTGAAAGCGAGAGTGCATTACAATGACCCGGCCAACGATGCTTGCTCTTTGTGCCTTAGCGTCCTTGCTTGGCACTTCTGTGCTGGAGGTATCGGCGGGACAGGCCGATTTAGGCATGCTCACCGTTGCAATGGGCGGCATAAGCATATGTCTGCTTTGGGGCCTTGTCAGCGTCACCATCACTTCTGATCATCGACAGGCTACGCAGGAAGCGGAACGGGCCCGCCGGTTCGCTCGGCGAATTCAGGCTTGGGGATCTGGAGCGCAACTCAGCCGCGGAGAGCCCAAATCTAGTGATGCCGATGATGTGGGCGCCACCAACTTCCTCTCTCTACTCGGCGCAGTCGTTGCGCTCTCTCTGATCATCGGTGCCTCGGGAGGCTTCGCCTTCAGCTCCGAATTTGTGGTCGCAGCTTTCATCTTTGCTGCCGGAATGCTGGGCGTCGTCGCGGGCATCTTGCTCAGGGTTTTGTCATGACATGTGCAACTCAACCCGGAAGCGTTAGCGCGGCATCGGCGAGCAGTGCTGGGAACAATCCAACTCGAAACATCAATCTCGACTTCGGCTGAGGGGCGGCGCACCGCAGCCGTCCTTTCATCACACTCGGAAACATCGCTCCGCGGGGGAGTGGCAAGGCTCTATCATGTTCAAACAACGTAAAAAAATTTCTCGAACCTTCGTGCGGATTCTGCGTACAACCGCCTGGAGCGGCGCTGCCGCGCTGCTAAGCACTGTGACACCTTCGGCAGCCAATGCCGAAACCTACAGCTTGTACGCGATCAGTACAGATCCTGCTGATTGGCAGGTGGATCGTTCTCCGACGAGCAGTTTTACACTCCTTAACGAGTATCAGAACCGTTTTGACGTTCTCAAATTGTCGGTTGGCGGTGAAGTGCCACCATCAAGCTCGTTCAGAGGCTGGGAGGGATACTCCCAGCGTACCACGATGCCTGCAGGAAACTCCTTTATCGGAGGGGACATCTTCATTCAGGGCGACTGGCAGAATGGAAGCGAGATCGACTATATCAGGACCGGTATGTGGGGGTCAGCTATGCCCGAAGACGCTGTGGCGGGCGGTAGCTATGTAGATGCCAAATCGGTCTTTCCAATTATTCAGTTCACAAACCAAGATGGAGCCGGACGACTAGAGATCTGGGATACAACTGTGGGGGATGGGTTTATCGACCTTCCAGATACCGCGAGCTTGATCAACTATGGCGGCTGGAATGCCCTCAGCATGCGCCTGATTGAAGATGAAAATAAGATTGAATATTTCTTCAACAACCATTTGATCTACACGTGGGTTGCCCCGTCTGCGGAAGATGGCAGTCTTCCGGAGCAATTCTGGGCGATGTACCTTAAGGCCAGAAATAATGGTGTGACCAGCTTTGATACATATTGGTCTAATCTGCTTGCCGGATTGCTCCTGTCCGATGGCGAGGCGATTGGCGACACACCAGGCGACGTAGTCATTCCTTCGGAAAGCGCCGTGGAAGTTTCGGATGGCGCTACCATCGGTGGCTCCGTCGCTGGGCAAGGTACCGAGAACGCGCCGGCCATAGTCTCTTTTGCAGGCGCCGCTAACATCGGCGGGAGTGTTATTGGTCAGAACTCGACCTTCATCTTCAGTAAGGATGCAGGTGCTGTCACGACAATTGCGGGCAATGTCCAACTTGAGGGGCAATCAACGACGAGCGGCGGCACGGTCGACTCTCCGATAACGGTCGGAGGTAATGTTTCTGTCGAAGAGGGGTCCGTCTTGGGCGGCAACTGGCAGATCGCTGGCGACGTACAAAGCAGCGGGAAGCTCAACCCCGGAAATTCGATCGGCATCGTGTCGGTTGCTGGCGATCTCACACTGACGTCAGACTCGATATATGACGTTGAAGTCGATCAGGCGGGTAACGCCGATCTGATCGCGGTTGGGGGAACCGCAAATCTTGCTGGTGGTGTGAATGTCAGCGCCATTGACGGTTATCAAATCAATCATCAGTACACGATTCTTACCGCGAACGGTGGCTTTGCCGGGTCGAGTTTCGATACCGACCTTGTCACCTGGAATGAGGCAAACTTTACCTTCCTCACTCCGCATCTGACTTACGATACCAACAATGTTTACATGAACATTGATCGTAACGGTGTTGCGTTTTCTTCGGTCGCTACGACGCACAATCAGGCGGCGACTGCCGAAGTGCTCGATGGCCTTGCATTCAACAATGACCTCTTCACCGCAGTGGCTGCTTTGGATGGGGCGTCGGCTCGGCTTGCGTTCGACCAGCTTTCTGGTGAGGTCCACGCGTCTGTTACTACGGGTCTTCTGGAAGACAGCCGCTTTGTACGTGAAGCGACTGGACGCCAGTTGGGCGGAGTCTCGGGCAATGAGGCCTCGTTCTGGACCCAGGGCTATGGCTCCTGGGGCACGGTCGATGGTACCGCTGAGGTCTCGGGCTTTGATCGCAATACCGGTGGCATCTTCATCGGGGCGGATGCCCCGGTGTTCGACAACTTCCGGCTGGGCATTGTCGGCGGTTATGGTCACTCGAGCCTGAGACTCGAGGATGGCAAGGGCTCCGCATCGATCGATAGCTACAGCCTTGGTGTTTATGGCGGTGGCGAGTGGGACAATCTTGGGCTTCGCCTCGGTGTCGATAATGCCTGGCACAGTGTCTCGACGAACCGTTCGGTCGGCTTCACTGGGTTCGATGATGCTCTGAAGGCAGACTACCACGCCCGTACCACGCAAGCCTACGGCGACATCGGTTATAAGTTCGATGTGGGTTCTTTCGATCTCGAACCGTTTGCCGGTCTTGCCTACGTCAATGTCGATGCCGGCCACTATGGCGAAACTGGCGGTAGCGCTGCGCTGTCCGGTTCCGGTGCTGATGCTGACGCCACCTTCACGACATTGGGGCTGCGGGCCAGCTCGACCTTCCTCTTGGGAGACGCGATCGTGACGGCCAACGGTATGCTCGGCTGGCGTCACGGCTTCGACGAGGTCAACCCCACGGCGACCCACGCCTTTGCCGCCAGCAATGCATTCACGGTGAGCGGTACGCCGCTGTCGCGTGATGTTGCGGTCATTGAGGCAGGGCTCTCTGCAGCGCTGAGCGCCAATGTCAGCCTCGGCGTGACCTACTCCGGCCAGTTCGGCTCCGGCATCAGCGAACAGGGCGTTCGCGGAAACCTCAACTGGAAATTCTGATCGTGGATTTGAGAGGGCGCGCCGCTTCATCGGCGCCCTCTCATGTTCCTCAAAAATTGAGCGCGAGCAAACGCACGTGAAAGGCATTTATGAACATGAGAGTCCGAAAAGTTTGCGGCTTTAACCGCCTGAAAAAAAATGGAAACGGAGCGGTGTTGCGTGACCTGCTGACCGGCGTTTCGGCGGCTGCCATGATCATCTCCTCTTCGGCTTTGGCATATGCTGATGATCTCCTGCTCTATGATCAGGATGAGCCGTTGACTGTTGGAACATCGATAACGGGAGCAACATCGGTCGTTCAGGCCGGGGCAGGAACGCTGACCCTTACTGGCATGAATACGTATACCGGCACCACGACGATCAACGACGCTTCGACCCTTGCCCTTTCCGGCCAGGGCCGGATCAACACATCGAGCCAGGTTATTGTAAACGGTACTCTTGATGTTTCGGCTGCGGCATCCGCAAAAGTGGTTACTCTCGCCGGATCCGGCGAGGTAGTACTTGGCAGTCAATCACTGTCAATTACCCAAGGCTCAGATACTTTCAGCGGTGTAATCACGGGTACCGGTGGTCTCGGAGTGCAGGGCGGAACGCAGATTTTGATGGGGGAGAACACTTTCGAGGGAGGAGTTGGGCTCAATCAGGGAGCCACATTGCAGATTGGCGATGGTGGCAGTACCGGCTCAATCGTAGCGGATGTCACCAATTATGGGACACTCGCATTCAATCGCGATGATACCGTAGTGTATGCAGGAACGATCACCGGCCCCGGCACGCTATCGCAAATGGGCAGCGGCACATTGGTCTTAACCGGGGCGAACAGCGGCGCCAACAATGTTGTTATTGCTGCGGGCGGTGCTCTCCAGCTTGGAGAAGGCGGGACGACGGGCTGGGCCGGTGGGGTAGGCCAGAATCAGGGAACCATCGCGAACGACGGCTTGCTGATTTATAATCGAGCGGGCGTCGTCTCATTCCAAGGCTCGATTTCGGGAACGGGTGTGGTCCGGCAAAGCGGCGACACTCTCGAACTGTCCGGCAACAATTCGTACTCGGGTGGTACTGAAATTGCAGCAGGAACCCTACGGTTGCAGTCAAATGACGCGGCAGGCACCGGTGTCATTTCGATGGCGGACGGCACAGTACTCGGCTTGGTTGATGGCCTCGTAGTCGAAAATGCAATCAACCTCGGTTCCGGCTCGACTACCATAGCAGTGCAATCGGGAATAGCGGAACTCAGTGGCGGCCTGGCGGGGAATGGAGCAGTTGCGGTGAAAGGCGGTTTGTTGCGCCTCACTGCTGCGAACGCCGGACTGTCGGGAACTCTTGCCTTGGAAAGCGCCTCGATAGCGCTGGAGGATGACAATGCGGCTGGTACGGCGCATATCCAGGCATCCGGGGCATCCGGGATTGTCTATGGCGATGGCGTTGAAATCGATAATGAAGTGACCATCGCAGATGGCCACACGCTCAATTTGGATGTGGCGGCGGACGAAGCAGCGACCCAGTCCGGGATCATTGACGGGAACGGTCGAATCCATAAAACCGGAACAGGCGAACTCATTCTCGCCGCTGACAATTCCTATTCCGGTGGGACGGTGATTTCCGAAGGAACGCTCGTAGTGGGTGCCGGAGGCGACCAGGGGTGGATCGTTGGCGACGTGGCCAGTTCTGGCAGTTTGATCTTTGATCGTAGCGACGTCGTGACGTTTGCTGGGAATATAATTGGATCTGGGGAGGTCGAGCAGAGAGGTTCCGGCACGCTTATCCTGACAGCCGATAATAACTATAGCGGCGGAACAAAAATAACGTCAGGTGTGATGCAGATCGGTAACGGGGGGAAGACTGGATCGATAGTAGGTCCGATCGACAACTCAGGTAAACTTGTATTCGATCGATCTAATACCTTGATTGTTAGAGGAGAGATTGCCGGTACTGGCGGGGTTACCCAGGCGGGTTCTGGCACGGTCATTCTATTGGCTGATAATGGGTATTCCGGCGGAACCACAATTTCGAGCGGAACTCTCCAACTCGGTTTCAGCGGCGAAACCGGGTCGATCCAGGGCGATGTCGTCAACAATGGCGAACTGATTTTCAGCCGTTCGAATGCTGTGAATTTCGAGGACGTAATTTCCGGTTCTGGGAAGCTTCACATGAACGGTGGCGGGACGCTGTCGCTCAGCGGAGTAAACACCTATTCGGGTACGACAACCATTGCGCAGGGTAGTTCATTGGCCCTCAGCGGTGACGGCAGTATTGCCAATTCTAGCGATGTCGCCGTGGGAGGAATTTTCGATATTTCCGACGCTACAGGCCCAGCGACCATCAAGAGCCTTTCAGGCGCGGGACTAGTTGCGCTTGGTTCACAGAAACTCACGCTGACAGAGGCGAACGGTTCCTTCGCCGGTGTTATTTCGGGTGCCGGGAGTTTCCATATCTCAGCAGGCCAGCAGGTTTTGACTGGCGCCAGTACCTATACAGGTGGAACGAATATCGCATCGGGAGGCGAGCTCGTTCTCGGCAACGGGGGGACTGCAGGCTCCATTACCGGAGACGTGACCAACGATGGAATATTGCGGTTCAACCGATCCAACGACGCCATTTTTGCGGGCGTGATTTCGGGAACAGGCTCTATTATGAAATCGGGAGCGGGAGCACTCACACTTTCCGGTGACAACTCAGCCTATGCTGGGACGACGGAGGTTGCAGCGGGCACATTGATCGTCAGCGACAGCCTTGGAGGTTCGATCCAAGTCCTATCGGGAGGCGCGCTTTCGGGCAATGGCAGCGTCGGAGCCACAAGCATTGGTACCGGTGGCACGCTCACCCCGGGCGGCGCGGGCGCTATCGCGACAATGAATGTTGGCGGTAACCTAGAGATCGCTTCTGATGCATCCTACGTCGTTAACACGGATGCCGCAGGCAACAGTGACTTCGTTCATGTTTCAGGACAAGCCTCGCTCGGTGGTGGCTCGGTGGTTTCGATTGCAGCTAACGGAAACTGGCTCGTATCAACGAACTATACGATCCTTACGGCAGATGATGGCATCTTAGGAGTATTCGCAGATGAAGCTGTTTCTAATTTTGCCTTCCTTACCCCGACGCTGAGCTACGACCCCAACAACGTCTATCTCAAACTACTTCGTAATGATGTCAGTTTCGGGTCAGTTGGAGCGACTTCCAACCAACGGGCTACGGGCAACGCGATTGATAGCCTTGAAGGCGGGGCGCTTGCCAACGCCCTAGTGGTTCTCTCGGAGGAGGGCGCGCAGAACGCTCTTGACCAGCTTTCTGGTGAGGTCCACGCGTCTGTTACTACGGGTCTTCTGGAAGACAGCCGCTTTGTACGTGAAGCGACTGGACGCCAGTTGGGCGGAGTCTCGGGCAATGAGGCCTCGTTCTGGACCCAGGGCTATGGCTCCTGGGGCACGGTCGATGGTACCGCTGAGGTCTCGGGCTTTGATCGCAATACCGGTGGCATCTTCATCGGGGCGGATGCCCCGGTGTTCGACAACTTCCGGCTGGGCATTGTCGGCGGTTATGGTCACTCGAGCCTGAGACTCGAGGATGGCAAGGGCTCCGCATCGATCGATAGCTACAGCCTTGGTGTTTATGGCGGTGGCGAGTGGGACAATCTTGGGCTTCGCCTCGGTGTCGATAATGCCTGGCACAGTGTCTCGACGAACCGTTCGGTCGGCTTCACTGGGTTCGATGATGCTCTGAAGGCAGACTACCACGCCCGTACCACGCAAGCCTACGGCGACATCGGTTATAAGTTCGATGTGGGTTCTTTCGATCTCGAACCGTTTGCCGGTCTTGCCTACGTCAATGTCGATGCCGGCCACTATGGCGAAACTGGCGGTAGCGCTGCGCTGTCCGGTTCCGGTGCTGATGCTGACGCCACCTTCACGACATTGGGGCTGCGGGCCAGCTCGACCTTCCTCTTGGGAGACGCGATCGTGACGGCCAACGGTATGCTCGGCTGGCGTCACGGCTTCGACGAGGTCAACCCCACGGCGACCCACGCCTTTGCCGCCAGCAATGCATTCACGGTGAGCGGTACGCCGCTGTCGCGTGATGTTGCGGTCATTGAGGCAGGGCTCTCTGCAGCGCTGAGCGCCAATGTCAGCCTCGGCGTGACCTACTCCGGCCAGTTCGGCTCCGGCATCAGCGAACAGGGCGTTCGCGGAAACCTCAACTGGAAATTCTGAGGATTCTTCGCGGCGGGCGTCAGAAGCCCGCCGCAACATACTTCTCTTCTCACAGTTCCGGTGCGGTCGTCGGCAAGGAGTCTTTTTATGAACAAGGCTTTATCTCGTCTCATGGATTCAGCCACCCGCTGTTCCCATTGGTATAGCAGATCCCCACAGAAACATCAGGTAGCACATGCGATTGTACCGGACGTCAATCGTGCATATGCGTCTGACGGAAGGATACGTCGATGAGCGCTCTACGAGATTTTTTGTTCCGAAGAATATTCCGGGGATCTTTGCGTGGTGCCTCTCCGACTGCCGCCGAAGGCGGACTGTCCGCTTCGCCCGAGTCACCTACGTCAGGTTTTGACAACATTGCGATTCTGTTAGAACGGGCACGAGATGCGTCCGTTTCGATGTCGCACGGGTATAATGGCAGTTCCGTAGCTCTCTCCAATCAGGTGAACGAGCTGTCTGACACTTTATCCGTGCTTTATCCGACCATGACGCGACTCCTTGGGATGAGCCAGGAGCACGAGCGCAAGAGCAAGGAACTGGAGAAGAGCAATCATCAACTCACCTCCAAGCTCCGCGCAGCCGAGGAAGATCTCTCCTGCCATAGGACAAGGGTGGCAGAAGGCGAAGCGCAAATAGAGAGGATCAGTTCGGAGAATAATAACCTAAAGGAGCGTGTTGATACTCTCGAACATGAATTTGCTCGGCAGGGTGAGACCACTCGTCAAACAGAGTCGGCACTATTCAATGAGCGCCGTACCGTTGCTGAATTCGAGGTTTCCAGCAAGATGCTCGAGACGCGTCTAACCAAGCGCGAGGCCGAACTATTGATGACGCGTTCCGAGATCGCACGCCTCACAAACGATCTTACAGAAACGAGGATGGAGAGCGAGCTGCGACAAAGCAACCTTTCAAGAATGGGTGAGCTGTTGTCTGAAGCTCAGGCTTCTGATGCGCGTCATCAGGCGCTATCGATACAAACCAACAATGAGTTGGAGACTGTGCGTTCAAGCCTGCGACAAAAAGAGAGGGAAGCGGATGCCGCACGAGCTGCCTACGAGGCAGATATTGAGCGCATAAAAGCAGATAACCATGACGCCCACTATAAAGTTGAAGGTTTGCAGTCGAGGGTTTCGACACTTGAACGGTTGCTCAAATCGCAACGCACCAAGCTTGAGAACTCGGGCAGGCACATCGCCTATCTACGTACATCGATGCGCAGCTATCTAGAGGGCAACTCCGATCTGACGGACACGGCGGTCGGCTTTGATATGATTGATGAACACGCGGAAGGTGTATTCAACTCTCTTGAGGGAGAGGTCGATAATTCGAAAGATGGAAGCGATGACATGCGTCCGGAGAAGGATTCCACGAACGAAATGGATGAAGGGCGGGTCATTTTGATGGATGCAGCAAGAAAGAAGGTTTGAGGACGTGGTGGCGGATCGGCGCCATTTGGATGCATGACGTGGAGGTGACATGACCTTTGCTTCGAATGCTGGTCCGGATCGTATTAATGATATGTCCAGTTCCGCCATGTTGGCAGTTCATGTCAAGAATTTCGCCGATATAGCGACCGCTTATGGTACGTGGTTCGCTGAGGCATTTCTTGACGCAGTTTGCCATCGAGTGACTGAATGTCTCGCCCGTGATGGTATTTCTGTTCTCACTCACGGAGATCATCGTTTCATAGTTGCAGGTCCGCTAGCGGATCACAAGCTCGTTGACGCGATGTTCGCGGCCGCTGGCAGTACCCCAATTATTATCAACGACATCCCTGTACTGCCCGCGCTTTCAGTTCTCGACGCGAATGCGATCTTCATGGTGAAGCCACCTGTGAGTCGGTTAGATAGCGCACAATATCGAACGCTGATGCCAGTGGCAGTCTCAACGTACAATGCATTGGTCACGAAGCGTATGCTCTTAACCTTTCAGCCGATCCGATCCGCTGATCTTGATGCTGAACTCTATTGTGAAGGCTCGGCGCAGATAACATCTGGAGAACTGGGGGAGGGGCCGATTGAGCTAGGCGAGGTTTTACCGATGATCGAGCGGCTCCACCTCGTTCGTTTACTCGATCATACGGTTGTGCACCAGACGGTAGCCATGCTCCGTTTATTTCCTTCAAGCAGACTGGGTTGCAACATTTCCGCGCAGAGCGCCGTCGGAGATGAACGTTGGTCTTCTCTATTTTCCATTTTACAGGCCGAACCTCGGATAGCGGAGCGGTTTGTAATTGGGATCACAGTAACTTCATCCTTACCCGATCTCGCGGCTGCTCAAGCCTTCCTTAGGGACTTGCAAAAGCTTGGTTGTCAGGTCGCAATCAGTGGATTTGGTGCCGGATCCATCTCGATAAGTGAAGTTGCTGCGCTTGGTCCCGATATCGTCAAAATCGATGGTGCTTTTCTGCGACGATACATTGGACAGATATTTGGTGGAGATTTTTTGCGGTCGCTAAACAGTTTAGCGGCCTGCGTCGCATCAACCGTCGTCCTGGAAGGCGTGGATGACGAGGAATGCCTTCAATTATCCCGCCAGATTGGAGTGCGCTGGTTGCAGGGCCATCACATCAAAGCTGCATCGGTGTCTATCATGGAGCTAGGATTTGGTATCCACCATCCAGCCTGCCCACTTGGCTTGGGAGCAGGTCCGACAAAAGTTCCCTGGACTTCGCAGCGAAGCCAATTGTATCACCGCTAGGAGTGTTTTGACGTCATGCTCGCAGTCTGTAAAAGAATTTTCATAGTTACGGTAGTCGGTGCGACAATGGCTGCCTTCATATTTGGCGCTACGAATGCGGCGACTATTGCAGTCGATTTTAAACCGGCTGAGGATGCTGGGGCGTACACGCCTTTCGAGGGGGCAACCGTGCGGCTCTCGCAAGCTTATCCTCAGGTTGCGGAAAGCGATACGTTGACATCGGGGCTGCCGAACGGGGCTTCTTCTCTGCAAGAACGTTATGAGGATTGGCTGGTCGTCTGCTCAGGGCGGACGGAAAAAGATACCATAGCTAGACGGTGTGCCGTAAGCCAACAACAGGCCAGCCAGCAGACAGGCCAACGTATCCTCTCAATGGAACTCAGTCGTCGTGAGGATGGCCTTGAAGCAAGCTTGTTTCTGCCTTTTGGGCTAATTCTGAATAAGGGGGTCACCCTTCAGGTGGACAGTGGCGAAGCCAGCCAACCATTTCCATTCCGGACTTGCCGTTCTGTCGGCTGTGTTGTGCCATTGTGGTTTGATGCGTCTTACGTGGCTGTCTTAAAGCAGGGGGCAACGCTCAAGCTTACCGCTATTGCCGACGGCGAGGTCGCTTCGCTTTTCACAATCTCGCTCAAAGGTTTCGGCGCGGCCGTGGCTCGTCTGAATGCACTCACTGAATAGAGGATGATTGTCAACGGCGGAGTAAAAACCGGCCACGCGTGGAGTCCGCCCCAAGGGGCGCACTCCACGCGTGGCCGACTTTTGCACCGCCGCTCTGGTAATCCCCCCGTTTTCAACGGGGCTCTGCGGTAGAATTCACGCGGCCATTTTCAGTTTCTGTGCGGGCGTGATGCCGCCGATGCCCATATTGGGACGTTCGTTGTTGTAGGTCCATAGCCACTGCGTGGCAAATTCCTGTGCCTCCTCAATGCTTTTGATGATGTGCTGGTCGAGCCATTCATGTCGGACGGTCCGGTTATAGCGTTCGACATGCGGCGCATTGCAGCCGTTCATAGGAGGGCAGGCCGCCAGTGGTTTCGGTGGAACGCCCGAGTTTCGTAGCGCGCTTGGAGCCGCAGCGTTCGCCGAACCCCGGCCTGACCTTCGGCGCGATGCGCCAGGTGCAGCGCCGCCGCCAGGTCGATCGCGAAGGATACGACCAGGGTCGCCCCGTCGAGGTCGACGGTAGCCATCAGGAAATCCAAGTTCGGCAGCAGATCGTAGTAGGGATGAAGGAAGCCCTCGCCGTCCTCATCGAACCCGGCCAGTTTAGCTTGCGGCGCCATCGCCTCTCAGCAGCCGTTCAAACTCGACGTAGCTCAATAAGAGGCGATGAGCGGCAGCTTCGCCCGCACTTGTACGTAAAGCTGACTGGCCGGACACGGCCCCTATACAGCCATATTCGGAGCGTGCATTCTACAGGCTGATGAACCGCTACCGCAAAACAGTATGGAAGGGATGCGTTACAAGTCTCTGTGTTTTCAGGCCCGGATTTAGTTCCTGCAGATTTAGTCCCTACGCGGAAATAATTTCCGCATACTGTTTCCCGCTGGCCCTTATTGTTTAAGTTACGAATGGCAGAAATGCGCCAACAGCGGGCATCCTCATCCCCAGAGACTTTGGGCGGGGGCAATCAGGTCAATCGATCGCAGTCTTTTGACGATGCTTGGAGACTAACACACGGCGACGGCGCAAACATACAGGACGAAAAGGCTTCGTCATCGCGAGATCGAGCCTGCCGATCGGATTCGTTGCCCCTTGAAAGGCATCCCGAAAATGAGTATATACCCATTAATGAGTTTAAACGCGATTGATGGTATGACTGATGCGAGCGCGCCGATTGACGGCATTGAAAGGCTTGAACAAATTCTTGCGGCTGTGCCGGTTACACTTGGCCTACCTCAACTTCAGGCGATCGTGGCGGTCGGCGCGTCTCCGGGTCTTTCGGTAAACGAGTTGGCAGAGCGACTCAACGTGCCTCAACAAACTGCCAGCAGGTATGTTGCGCAATTGATGGGCCGATATCAGGAGATTGGGGAAAACGATGTGCCGCAGCCGATTGTTGAACAACGCGTGAGCCTCATCGACCCACGCAAGCGAGCACTTTATCTGACATGGCATGGCCGGACGATGATCGTGAAACTGATCGCTGCGGGTTGGAAAAACTGAAAGGTCGGGAAGCATCAAATGACAGCATCAAGCAAACTAGAAGGCCTCGTGCTCGAAAATAACTGGAAGGTGCTTCAGCTCCTTGAAAAGGAGCCGAATTCCACCGGAGGCAATTTCTCCTGCAGTTATACTGTCGAGCGACCTCATGCCGACGGCAAGCGCGTGGAGACGGGATTCCTGAAGGCATTCGATTTCAGCCGTGCATTCGAAGACGGTGCCGACACGATCAAGATACTGCAATATCTGACCAATTCCTACGATCATGAACGGGCTGTCCTCGATCACATCCGCGAGCGGCGGCTTTCGCATGCGGTCACGGCCATCGATCATGGCGCCACACAGGTTGAAGGCTTCGGCCAGATGGAGGGCCGCGTTTTCTATCTCGTCTTCCAGCTTGCGGAAGGCGACGTGCGGGTGCAGCTGGATCAGCAGACGGCGCGGGACACTCTGTGGTGCATGAGGGCGATGAAGGACATCACGCTGGGCCTGTTCCAAGTCCATCGCGAATTCATCGCGCACCAGGACGCAAAGCCCTCGAACGTCCTGGCATATCCTGGCCCGACGTTCCGCATCGCGGATTTCGGCCGCTCGTCCATGCGCGGCAGAACGGCTCCGCATGACGATCTGATGATCGCCGGTGACCGTACTTATTCACCCCCGGAACTCCTTTATGGCCAGGTCGATCCCGACTTCACCAGACGCCGGGTTGCGTGCGACCTCTACATGCTTGGCAATCTTGCCGGCTTCCTATTCTCCGGTGTGAACCTGTCGGCCGAGTTGATGGCGAGGCTGGCCCAGGAACACCATCCCTCCAATTGGACGGGGACATATGCGGATGTGCTGCCATACGTGCAGACCGCGTTCAGCTCGGTGATCTCCGACCTCCGCCTTCTGGTCGACGAGCGCGTTCGAGACATCGTGATTCCCATGATTGTCGAACTCTGCCAGCCGGATGTCAGTCGCCGCGGTCACCCACGCGGATTGGGTGGTTATAGCCAGTTCTCGTTGGAACGGTATGTGTCTCAGATGTCGAGAGTTGCAAAAGAGCTTGAGGTGAGAAACCGCATCGAGCGCAAATCGGCTTGATAGCACCATGAACAGCTCCGCTTGGATGAACCGAAGACTGCTTGTCCCTCGTTGGCGTAGTTTCGTGACCACGGCGGCCGCGCGGGAATTGAATTCCCGACAGCCGAAGAAGGCCAAATCCGATAACATGCGCACCCAGACTGAATTGCGCATCGCGAGGTGGAAGGCAAATCCGAACCTCGTGACAGCAATGCAGGTCGTTGAAGCCGCACTGGGTGAAGCCCGATACCCGGAGGCCGCGGATGCCGCACGGCAGATTCTTGATCAGCACCCTACGGCAATGCCTATGGTGCAGCGTCAGGCGGCGGCCTTGCTGAGGCATGCTGGCGTACCAGACAGCCGGCACGCGGATGGAGACGATGCCCGGAGAGATGCAAGGAGCTGGCGGGCATCGCTCAAGCTCTATCCAAATGACGCGATCGGGTGGACCGAGCTCGCACTGCACCAGGTCGTGAACGGGCATTCGGACGCGGCCGCGAAATCTGTATCGATCGCGCTGGCGATCGCACCCCATAACCGACATATCCTCCGTTCCGCAGCTCGGCTCTACCTTCATCGCGCAGAACACGATCGTGCCCACGATCTGATCTTGCGGAATCCTGCTTCTCGCAATGATCCGTGGTTGCTGTCGGCGGAAATCGCCCTAGCCCGCGCGGCTGATCGCTCGCCTCGCTTCATGAAATTCGGCGAAACCCTGCTGAAGGCCGGCGACTTTTCTCCTCTGGACTTGAGCGAACTGGCAGGTGCGATAGGGACGGAGTATCTGCTTGAGGGTAGGCGTGGTCTGCGGAAGCTCTTCGCCACCAGCCTGGAGGACCCGACGGCAAGCTCGCTCGCGCAGGGCGAATGGGCCAGCAGGGAAATCGGGGCAGAACTTGTGCCCGATGAATCGATCCAGCGCGTGCCAGAAGCATTCGAAGCGATGGCATTTCATCGATACAGGGAGTTTCGCTTTCGAGAAGTCCCGGACATATGTAATGATTGGGCCAAGACAGATTGCTTTTCAGTCAGACCATACGAGTTCGGTTCGATAGCGGCCGCCCATGCGCAGGACTTCGATCGTTCAATCGCAATGGCGCAAGCCGGCTTAAAACTTCGCCCTGACGGCACACGATTGCTACATTCCTTGGCCTTCGCACTTGCATCGACCGACAGGGTCGACGAAGCCCTCAAAGCCGTCATGCGGCTCTCGCCCGACAAGCTTGATGCGCGTGGTCGCTGTGTCCGTCTTGCGAATGTCGGGCTATGTGCGTTTCGCCTCGGGAGGTTTGATGACGGGATCGCGAAGTATCGCGAGGCCATCGAGCAGCTTGCGTCACTGGGAGCTCCGTCCGAAAGTGCGTCTGCCCGCGCCTACCTGGCGAGAGAAGCCACTTATGCTGGACTGGAAGATGCACCTAAGTTTCTTCAGGAGGCTGAGGACCACCTGCGCCCGTTCAAACATGCAGAGACGCATCTGGTTCTCAAGAGGCTTCGTGGAGAAGAAGTCGATGCGATGCTGGATGACAGGATAAAGAAGGCAGAAGAGGCAAAGAAGTTAGCCAGATTACGATCTGTTAGGTGGACGACACCAGGGCTGCCTGGTCAAGAAGATATCATCCATCGCCTACTGATATAGTCCGACGTTTTTGCAACTTGGCGGTAAGCGGTGTTTTCCTCGCACATTGACCAAGCGCGGTAAGGCGTTCCGAAAGCTTCCTCTGCAACATTGACGACAACAAAGCGCCTTCCTCTCGGTCGTTGCCCTAGTCGCAGCCTCAGCCCTGAAGTGGACATGAGCGATGCAGGGCCTATGCGCAGAGAGCAGAACTTCGACGTCCGCCCGACCGCCGACGTTCGAAATGAGGGGCTTGGCTTCGCTGCCGGTCGAAAGCTTGCGGTAGCGATAATGTGCGATCGGGCACAGCGCCGGCGGCCACTTGGAATGCCCCAAAAGCGACCTGTACGACTACGCTATGGGAAATGAATCTATCGCTGCTTGAAACTGCGATCGGTAGGCTCGTTGCAGAAACTGTGCTGAGCTCTCACCATGAGAGATGATTTACAATTTTGGATATTCAGTTGACAAGTATCGATAAATACGCAACAATGGCATCATGAAAGTTGACAAATCACTCATCACAGCCCTTATCGACGCCGCGATGTCCGCGGACTACACCGGCGTGCGTCGCATCGGCACCAATATTGCCAAGCTGATGGCCGAGCAGAAGGATATTGAGGGGGCCAAGGCCCTGCAGACCCTTCTCCGCAAACGCGGCGTGCCGCTTCAGGCCTCTGGGTATGCCGAGGCCCTCCCGCGTGACGCCGGGTCCCGCTTGCCGCTCATTGAGGAAGGCCAGTGGCCAACCACCCCGGTGATGTTGTCTGGCGAAGCAGGACAGACGGTCTCGCAACTGGTCGAAGATGCGAAAAACATTCACCTGCTGACCGAAAAGGGGGTGTCCTCGCAGCTCAGCATGCTGCTGTACGGACCTCCTGGCACCGGCAAGACACTTCTCGCAAGCTCGGTAGCAGCCATGCTGCAGCGACCGTTTTATGTGGCGCGGCTGGACTCTTTGATTTCGTCGCGCTTGGGCGAAACGGCGAAGAACATCCGTGGCATATTCGAGTTCGTCCCAGCCCGGAATGCGGTGCTGTTCCTGGACGAAATGGATGCCATTGCCAAGCTGCGTGACGACCGGCATGAGCTCGGTGAGCTCAAACGCGTCGTGAACACCGTCCTGCAGGGATTGGACTCGCTCCCCAACGACGTCGTTACGATCGGAGCCACTAACCATCCGCACCTGCTGGATCCGGCTATTTGGCGCCGCTTCCCATATAAGGTCGAACTTGGACTGCCGAGCGAGGATGTGCGTGCCAGCCTATGGCTGCATTTTCTTTATCAGGATGACGAGACCAAGCTGAATGATGCACATCTTCTGGCAAGGGCATCGGATGGGCTAAGCGGCGCCGACATCGAGAACATCGCGCTCGCGGTTCGCCGGCGCGCCGTTCTCGGCCATCAGGAGCCAAGCCTCGCGCAGATCTTGATGGCAGTACAGTCCTCACGCGCCGGCAGCCCGCAGCTGCTCAAAAACCGCGAGCTCGACACGGCCGAGAAGAAGAGCCTGAGCCTCTTTCTGCATGACCAAGGCCGCGTTCGCCCAGGCGACATCGCCGAGATCGTCGGCGTGAGCCGGCAGATGGTCTATCGTTACCTGAAGGAGGCGGGACATGGCTGATCCTCGTAACCCGCTTCTGAATCCGGTCCTGCGCTTTACAAAGGACCCCAAACCCGAGGGGATCACCGGCGGTGGCAAAAACGCCTTCGGTATTAAGGCCGATCGCCTTGATAGGCAGCGCCGCGCGCTCGGATTGCAACTGCGAACGCTAGCAGAGCAGTCAGCTGCTCGGCCAAAATTCAGTGGCAGGGTGGTTCTCTATGCCGCCATGTTCGACGACTCCCTAGCTCCCACCTGGACGCCAAACGACCTGTTTCAGGCGACGCGTGACGCTCGTCTGATCGCGCCCTACCGCACGGGTTACCTAGTCGAGGTCCGCGCCGACCAGCTCACTGAGCTCGGCCGCCTGGTCGAGCGTACTGACGTGGCCAAGGAGCAGGTCGATATTTCCCGCGTCGAATCCGTCCGCTTCTTTAGTGAGGACGATACGGCCGGCAGCTCCAACTTGGCCGAGATCTGGGACGCTGCCCCAAAAGCCGGCGCCGGCAGGGCATTTGTCGTCTGGCTTATGCCGCTGCGGGGCCGCGAAGCGGCGGAAAGCCTGATCCAATCATTTTCTGCTTTGCGGGATGGGGTAATCGTCCCTCCGGCGCCGCTGCTGGCCGGGCTCACGACCGACATGCCAGGCGATGCGCCTGCGCTCATGCGGCGCAGCCTGCAGGCTGTTGCGTCAACCGGCGATCGGTTTAACCTGGCGGTGCGCGAGTATCGCGTCCATCGCCGCGCCCGGACTACGGTTATTGTGCCCACCCAGGCTGCGCTCGAGCAGCTGGTGGCTTCAGGCACCTTGTACCGCATCGAGCCGGTCCAGCCGCTGACATCGACGTCTCCGGGCGAGGGGCGTGAGCCTGACCGGCCTCTTCCGGCAAACCTTTCCTCTCTCCCGATCGTTGGAGTGATCGACGGGGGGCTCACTGCCGCTTCATATCGTCCGGCTGAAGCCTGGCGCGCGCCGCCCCTGATCCGGACGGTCGATGCCGACACGCTGCACGGCAACCGAGTGACGTCGCTGATCGTCCAGGGACACGACTGGAACAACAACCTCACGCTCCCGCCGCTCTACTGCCAGGTCGGCACCGTTCAAGCGGTCGCCAAGGATAGCGTGCGCTCGTTCGTCGACCCTCAGGACTTCATCGCGTACCTCGATGGCGTCATGACCGCGAACCCGGGCACCAAGGTCTGGAACTTCTCGCTCAATCAGCGGCAACCGTGCCAGTTCGACCTGGTCAGCCCCTTGGGCCATGATATTGCCGTTCTGGCCCGCAAGCACAGCGTGCTGCCGGTTGTCTCGATCGGCAACAAGCCAGGAGATCTCCTGCAGCCTCCTGCGGACTGCGAAGCAGCGCTAACCGTCGGCGGCCGCCTTCACAGCGCCAACGGTTCGCCGGGGAGCGAATGCCCGGTCAGCCTCAGCGGTCCTGGTCCCGCCAGCATGCTCAAGCCTGACCTCTCGCACTTCTCCCATGTGCGGGCGATCGGTGGCACCGTTATCGCGGGCTCGAGCTTCTCGACGGCGCTTACCTCCGCGGTTGCGGCGCATACCATGCACCGTGTGCGGGATGCCTCTCCGGACTTGGTCAAAGCCTTGTTGCTGCACAATGCCGACGGCGATGGGCACAACCATACCCTTGGCTTCGGAACGCCGGCCGTCAGCTCCTTGCCCTGGGAGTGCCGAAACGGCGTGGTCACGCTGCAATGGAAGGCCTCGCTGCGACCGGGCGCCGCCTACTATTGGGAGCTGCCCATTCCTCGGTCCATGCGTGAATCGGGCAAGCTGAAGGGTTTTGGCACCCTCACCGCGGTTTTGAACCCGCACCCGATGGTCAGCGATATCGCAGGGCCGAACTATTTCAGCGTGCGCCTAGCAACCGCTGTGCAGCGCCAGCGGGGCCTAACGCCGAAGGGCATGCCGAAATTCCATAACCTCCTTGGGTCGCTCGAAACCGACAAGATCACGGAAGCGGATGCCCGGACCTTCGATCACAAGTGGAGCCCGATCCGTCACCACCATAACGCCTTTCAGAGCCTGAGCTTCGATGGCGATGCCCTGCGCGTCTATGCCCGGGTCTACGTGCGAGATCTCTATCTCTACGGGATGTCGGCCGCCGACGAGGTTCCCGAGACGGAAACGGAATTCGTCCTGTCGCTTGGCACTGGGGACGAAGACGACGACGTCTACAATGAGCTGCGCGATCAGCTCGGGGCCTTCGTCGAGAGTGCCATTATCGAAACCGACATCGACGTCGACAACGAAGGAGGCTTAGCATGAGCAAGGATACTGACCGCACCGTCTACCGCCGCGCGTCCGACAACAAATGGGTCGATAAGCGCAACGATGCCTCCAAAGGCTTCGTATTCGACACCCAGAAAGAGGCAATTGCCTCCGGGAAAGAGAAGCTGATAAACGCCGGCGGAGGTGAGCTGACCGTCAAAGGTCGAAACGGACTGATCCGCAGCAAGGATACCCTCGGCGGCGGCAACGATCCGAACCCGCCGCGCGATCGGGAGCACTGATCCCCGGGGCAACCGAACTGAGTTTCGCAGGGCGCTTGCGAAGAGACTGCCGAGCGCCGCGATTTAGACGGCATTCACGGCTTCGCTGACATGAAAGGACAGGATGGCATGCAATGCCCGTTACGGCCAACAGCGCGACGAACGGTTGCTGCGAAGGCTGACCTTTGAACTAGAAGCTCCCGCGAGAACGTCCGGTTTCGGGACAATTTCTTCAACTGCCAATGGTAGGATGGAGGCGGGTCCAGCCCGTCAGCTTTCTCAGTATGTTGGCCAAAACCGGGCAGTCAGCAGTCGGCCCCTATACAGCCATATTCGGAGCATGCATTCTACAGGCTGCTGAACCGCTACCGCAAAACAGTATGGAACGGATGCGTTACAAGTCTCTGTGTTCTCAGGCCCCCGCAACCAACATTCACAGAAAGCCCCGCAGCCAAAAAGCCGCGGGGCTTTCTGCGTTTCCGGGCGCCAGAAACAAAGCCTCGACTCTCCCGAAGATCGCATCGCTTCTGGTGTGAAATCACGGCGGATCGTTGGGCGGGGGGCTGGCGTACATGCCGGTGGTGCGGAACTCGGTCGGGCTTGCGCCGAAATGGCGGCGGAAGACCTTGGCGAAGTAGTTCGGGTCCTCGAAGCCGGCCATGCTGGAGACCTCCTTGACGGAAAGATTGGCGGCGCGCGTCAGGAGCTTGGTGGCGCGCTGCAGGCGCTTGCGCAGGACGAACTCGGCCGGCGGCACGCCTTCGTGCGCGGCGAAGACGCGGGAGAAGTGGGACCGGCTGAAGCCGGAGACCCGCGCCAGTTCCTCGACCGGCAGGGGCTTGTCCAGGTTGGCGTCGATGTGGCTGATGACCTGCTGCATCGCCCTGTATTCCTCGCCCGCCGTGGGGTGGGAGCCGAAGACGTCGTCGTAGAGCGCCATCGCCGCCTCGTAGGCGATGGCCGAAGCCTGCCCCGGCGCTTCTCCACCGCCGGAGACGAGGCGCCGGCTGCAATCGGCCAGATGCTCCACCGTTTCCGGCTGGAGCTTCAGGATCGGGCCGGTCATCGACAGGATGGCGCGGTGGATGCGCAGCGCTTCCTCGCCGTTCATCGAGATCCAGAAGAATTCCCAGTGACCGCCTTCCTCCAGCCAGTAGCGATGATTGTGCGGGACCAGCAGCAGCAGCGTGTCGTCCGGGCGCACCCGGTAGATCCGGTTCTCGTAGCGCAGGTTTCCCGCCCCGCTCAGGGTGTGCTGGACGACGGTGAAGGGCGTCTGGCCACGCTTGCGTCCGTCCCAGTCGTAGCTCGTGTCGTTGCGCACCTCGTAGCCCGTGCTGGTCGGCATCGTGTGCAGCCGGTGACGGCCGCGCGGTAGCGACACCGTCTTCATCACCGGTCCGCCGGCAACGAGGTTCTGGAGCATAGAATTACCCATGAAAGCACAATCCCTCTCTATGATCTCATCCGGCGATCCGCATAATGCCGACTTGAGAGGAAGTTTTTCCGGATTTCAAGAGGGTTGACGAGCAACTGCGCGAGCAGCCCGTTTCGGCTGGCAAACGGCGCATGCGCTCGATTTTACCCATTCAGGCAGCCGGGACCCATTCGGACGAGGATAGCATGAGCAGGTTCAAGATCGCCATCATCGGCGCGGGCAGCGTCGGCTTCACCAAGAAGCTCTTCACGGACATCCTGTCCGTGCCGGAATTCGCCGATATCGAGGTCGCCCTGACCGATCTCAGCGAGCATAACCTGACGATGATCCGCACGATCCTGGAGAAGATCGTCGAGGCGAACGGCCTGCCGACGCGCATCACCGCCACCACGGACCGCCGCAGGGCGCTGGAGGGCGCGCGCTACGTCATCAGCTGCGTGCGGGTCGGGGGCCTCGAAGCCTACGCGGACGACATCCGTATCCCCCTGAAATACGGCGTCGACCAGTGCGTCGGCGATACGATCTGCGCCGGCGGCATCCTCTACGGCCAGCGCAACATCCCGGTCATCCTCGATTTCTGCAAGGATATCCGCGAGGTCGCCGAGCCGGGCGCGAAATTCCTCAACTACGCCAATCCCATGGCCATGAACACCTGGGCCGCCATCGAATACGGCAAGGTCGATACGGTGGGCCTGTGCCACGGCGTCCAGCACGGCGGCGAGCAGATCGCGGAAATCCTCGGCGCGGGCACGGGCGAGCTCGACTATGTCTGCTCGGGCATCAATCACCAGACCTGGTTCGTGGACCTGCGCCTGAGGGGCCGCAAGGTCGGCAAGGACGAGCTCGTCGCCGCCTTCGAGGCCCATCCGGTCTTCTCGCAGCAGGAGAAGCTGCGCATCGACGTGCTCAAGCGTTTCGGCGTCTATTCCACCGAGAGCAACGGCCATCTTTCCGAATACCTGCCCTGGTATCGCAAGCGGCCGGAGGAGACGCAGCGCTGGATCGACATGTCGGACTGGATCCACGGCGAGACCGGCGGTTACCTGCGCTATTCCACCGAGACCCGCAACTGGTTCGAGAGCGACTATCCCGAACTGCTCAAGGCGGCCGGAAAGCCGATCGATCCGAAGCGCCGCTCCAACGAGCATGCGAGCCACATCCTCGAGGCGCTGGAGACGGGCCGGGTCTATCGCGGTCATTTCAACGTCAAGAACAACGGCGTCATCACCAACCTGCCGGCCGATGCGATCATCGAATCGCCCGGCTTCGTCGACCGTTTCGGCATCAACATGGTGGCGGGCATCACGCTGCCGGAGGCCTGTGCGGCGACCTGCATCTCCTCGATCAACGTGCAGCGCATGTCCGTGCATGCGGCGATCTCGGGCGATATCGACCTCCTGAAGCTCGCCGTGCTGCACGATCCGCTGGTGGGGGCGATCTGCACGCCGGCGGAAGTCTGGCAGATGGTGGACGAGATGGTGGTCGCCCAGGCCGCCTGGCTGCCCCAATATGCCCATGCCGTCGCGGGCGCGAAGGAGCGCCTCGCCCGCGGCACCGTCAGGACGCGCGAGTGGAAGGGCGCGGCGAGCCGCGAGATCCGCCCCCTGGAGGAGGTGCGCGCCGAACGCGAAGCGATGAGGCTGCGCGCGGCGGGCTGAGGGAGCCTTCCGCGGATTTCGGAGGAAACGGCCGCCCGTGGAGGAGCGGCCGGAAACAAGAGGGAGAACAGCGACAATGACATTCATCCGTTCCTTGCGGAGCGCCGTGCTCATGCTGGGCGTCTCGGCGCTCGCCATGCCGGCGGGCGCCGCCGATCCCGTGGTCGTGCCGGAGCAGCCGGTCTTTCCGGCCCAGGGCAAGATCACCTATGTCCCCCGGACGTCGATCCTGGAATACAAGGCGCTTTCCGCCTATCAGGAACCGGACTGGGTGACGGAGAAGTTCGTCAAGACCGGCAAGCTGCCGCCGGTCGGCGAGCGCCTTCCCAAGGAGCCGCTGGTCTACAAGACCGGCAACATGCCGGACGGCACCGGCGTCTACGGCGATACGATCCGCCACGTCATCGGCGGCCGGCCGGAGGGCTGGAACTACAGCGCCGGCCAGTCGCAGGGCTGGGGCGGCATCGACATCGGCATGTTCGAGTGCCTGACGCGCACCGCGCCGCTCTTCCAGGTCGAGGCGAACGACATGGAGCCGCTGCCCAATCTCGCGAAGAGCTGGAAATGGTCCGAGGACGGCCACAAGCTGACGATGAAGCTGATCGAGGGCGCCAAATGGTCCGACGGCGACCCCTTCGACGCCGAGGACGTGATGTTCTACTGGGAGGACAACGTCCTCGACCCGAACGTCACGCCGCTGAACGGCGCGACGCCCGAGACCTTCGGCGTGGGCACGACGCTCAAGGCGCTCGATCCCTACACGATCGAGTGGACCTTCAAGGAAGCCTTCCCGCGCCAGTATCTGTTCGCCATGGCCTACGGCACCTTCTGCCCCGGCCCCTCGCACATCCTCAAGACGAAGCATCCGAAATATGCCGGCACGACCTATGACCAGTACAAGAACGCCTTCCCGCCGGAATACCTGAACTTCCCGGTCATGGGCGCGTGGGTGCCGGTCGCCTACCGCTCGGACGATATCGTGGTGCTCCGCCGCAACCCCTATTACTGGAAGGTGGACGAGGAGGGCAGGCAACTGCCTTATCTCAACGAGGCGCACTACAAGCTCTCCACCTGGGCGGACCGCGACGTGCAGGCCATTGCCGGCTCGGGCGACATCTCCAACCTGGAACAGCCGGAGAATTTCGTGGAGGCGCTGAAGCGCGCCGCCGAGGACACCGCGCCCGCGCGTCTCGCCTTCGGCCCGCGCGTCATCGGCTACAACCTGCACCTCAATTTCTCGGCCAACGGCTGGGGCGAGCCGGACGAGCGCGGCGAGGCCGTGCGCCAGCTCAACCGCAACCTCGATTTCCGCAAGGCCGTCACCATGGCGATCGACCGGCAGAAGCTGGGCGATTCGCTGGTCAAGGGGCCGTTCACGGCGATCTATCCGGGCGGGCTCTCCTCCGGCACCAGCTTCTACGACCGCCAGTCCACCATGTATTATCCCTATGACCTCGACGAGGCCAAGGCGCTCCTCAAGAAGGCGGGCCTCGTCGATACCGACGGCGACGGCTTCGTGAACTTCCCGGCCGGCACGGCCGGCGGCGGCGACGTGCAGATCGTCCTGCTCATCACCGGCGAATACGGCACCGACCGCAACCTCGGCGAAGGCGTCGTCGGCCAGATGGAGCGGCTCGGCCTCAAGGTCGTGCTCAACACGCTGGACGGCCCGAAGCGCGATGCGGCGCACTACGGCGGGCGCTTCGACTGGTCGATCCGCCGCAACGAGCAGGACCTCACCTCGGTCGTGCAGAACACGCCGCAGCTTGCCGCGACGGGTCCGCGCACGAGCTGGCACCACCGCGCCGGCAAGGACGGCACGCTCGATCTCATGCCGTTCGAGCAGGAGCTTGTCGACATCGTCAACAAGTTCATCGCCAGCAACGACAGTGCCGAGCGGGCGGACCTCATGAAGCAGTACCAGAAGGTGGCGACCACCAACCTGGACTCGATCGGTCTCACCGAATATCCGGGCGCGCTCATCGTCAACAAGCGCTTCTCGAACATTCCGCAGGGCACGCCGATCTTCATGTTCAACTGGGCCGAGGATTCGATCATGCGCGAGCGGCTCTACGTCGCCGCCGACAAGCAGGGCGACTACGAGCTCTATCCCGAGCAGTTGCCGGGCAAGCCGGGCGACGGCGGCCCGGCCGAGTAAGCCGACCCATCCGCATCCGGCCGGCCCCATGGCCGGATGCCCCCCTCTCGCGCGCCGCCGGCGCCGGACCCAGCGCGGTCCGGCCGGCGGCGAAACAAGGGAACCGACGATGCATCTCCTTCGCTTCCTGATGATGCGGATCGCCGCCGCCATACCGCTGCTCTTCGTGCTCAGCGTGGTGACCTTCGCCATCATCCAGGCGCCGCCCGGCGACTATGCGGACTACATCCGCTCGCAGCTCATCAACCAGGGCGGGGCCTCCTTCGAGGAGGCGAACGCCCAGGCCGAGGCCTATCGCACGGAACACGGCCTCGACCGGCCGCTGCCCGTCCAGTATGTCAACTGGATTACCGGCATCGTCACGCGCGGCGATTTCGGCCACAGCCTTTACTACAACAAGCCGGTGTCCGAGGTGGTGGCCGAGCGCCTGCCGCGCACGCTGGCCCTTGCGCTCGTCTGCCACATCCTCGCCTCGTGCATCGGCATCCTCTTCGGCATCGTCGCCGCCACGAAGCAATATTCCTGGATCGACACGCTGCTGTCGGGCATTTCCTTCCTCGGCATGACGGTGCCGCGCTTCCTGATGGCGCTGATCATCGTCTATGTGCTGGTCTTCCATTTCAACGTCAGCGAGATCAATTCCTTCCATTCGGCCCGCTACGGCGGGGCGCCGTGGTCGTGGGGCAAGTTCGTCGATCTCGTGAAGCATGTCTGGCCGGTCGTCGCCATCGCCACCTTCGGAGGGCTCGCCTACAACATGCGCGTCATGCGCGGAAACCTGCTCGATACGCTGAACGCCCAATATGTCGAGACGGCGCGGGCCAAGGGGCTCAGCGAGGGCGCCGTCGTCCTGCGCCATGCCGTGCCCAATGCGCTGCATCCGCTCGTCATGTACCAAGGCGTCGTGCTGCCCTACATGCTGACCGGCGAGATCGAGACGGCGATCATCTTCGCGCTGCCGACGGTCGGCCCGGCCATCGTCGGGTCCATGCAGGTCGGCGACGTCTATGTCACCGCCACCTTCATGCTCGTGCTCTCCGTCACGCTCATCGTCGGCAACATCATCGCCGACCTGCTTCTGGCCATGCTGGATCCGCGCGTGCGCCTTTCGGGAGGACCCGCATGACCGCCGAGATCCGATCCACGCCCGCGGCGGATGCCGCGGCCGCCCGCGGCCAGCACGGCGAAAGCTACTCCGCGCTCGTCTGGCGGCGGCTGAAGCGCTCCTTCACCGGCATGCTGGGGCTTGCGCTCGTCTGTCTGCTCGCGCTCATCGTGCTCTTTGCCGAATTCTTCTCGCCGGCCGATCCCAAGGCGACGGACATCGCCTTCACGCCGCCGCAGGCGATCCGCTTCACCGACAAGGACGGCAACTTCGCCTTCACGCCGCGCGCCTATCCGATCCGCGAGACGGCGGAGCTGGACCCCGTGACCTTCCAGCCCGTCGTCGGGCCGGACTACGACAACCCGCAATATCTCGGCTTCTTCGTCAAGGGCGCGCCATACCGCCTGCTGGGCCTCATTCCGGCCGAGCGTCACTTCTTCGGCGCGGTCGACGGCTCGGCGGTCCACCTGCTCGGCACAGACAAGTTCGGCCGGGACGTCCTGTCGCGGGCGCTGCACGGCTCGCGCATCTCGTTGATGATCGCGCTCGTCGTCGTCTTCGTCGTGACGGTGGTGGGCACCACGGTCGGCATGATGTCGGGCTATTTCGGCGGGCGCTTCGATGCCTGGACGCAGCGCTTCGTCGAACTGGTGCTCGCCTTCCCGCAACTGCCGCTCTATCTGGCCCTCACCTCGCTGATCCCGGTGACGGCGCCGACCAACGTCTTCCTCGCCTTCGTCATCGTCGTCATGTCGGCGCTCGGCTGGGCGCAGATGTCGCGCGAGGTGCGCGGCAAGACGCTGGCGCTCGCCCGCATCGACTATGTGCGCGCCGCCATGGCCGTCGGCGCGACGGACCGGCGCATCCTCCTGCAGCATATCCTGCCGAACGTGATGAGCCACGTCATCGTCGCCGTCACGCTGGCGATCCCGAGCGTGGTGCTGCTGGAATCCTTCCTCGGCTTCCTCGGCTTTGCCGTGAAGCCGCCGCTGATCTCCTGGGGGCTGATGCTGCAGGATACGGCCAACTATTCGGTGATCGGCTCCTATCCCTGGCTGCTTGCGCCGGTGGGCTTCGTGCTCGTCACCGTCTTCGCCTTCAACGCGCTCGGCGACGGGCTGCGCGACGCCATCGACCCCTATTGAGGAGACCGGACATGACGCCATCCGACAGCATCGTCACGGCCCCCGCCGAGCGGCGCGACCTCGAAGGGCGCGACGGCCGGCCGGTCATCGACGCGCGCAACGTCGCGGTCGATTTCAAGGTGGAAGGCGGCACGGTCCGCGCCGTGCGGGACGTCTCCTTCCAGCTCTATCGCGGCGAGACGGTCGCCATCGTCGGCGAGAGCGGCTCGGGCAAGTCCGTGACCGCCCGCACGATCATGGGCCTCCTGTCGAAGCGGGCGAAGACCGGCCCGCAGTCGCGTATCGACTATGACGGCGAGAACGTGCTCGCCTTTTCCGAGCGCCGCCGCCGCAAGCTGCGCGGCGACCGCATCTCCATGATCTTCCAGGAGCCGATGAGCTCGCTCAACCCGGTCTATACGGTCGGCACCCAGATCGTCGAGGCGATCCGCGTGCACCGGCGCATGAGCCGCAAGGCGGCGACGGCCGAGGCGCTGGAGCTCCTGCGCCATGTCCGCATCCCCGATCCGGAAGCGCGGCTCAACCAGTATCCCCACCAGCTTTCCGGCGGCCAGCGCCAGCGCGTGATGATCGCCATGGCGCTCGCCAACAAGCCGGACGTGCTGATCGCCGACGAGCCGACGACGGCGCTCGACGTGACGGTGCAGGCGCAGATCCTCAACCTCATCCGCGCGCTCCAGCAGGAGATGGGCATGGCGGTGATCCTCATAACCCACGACCTCACCGTCGTGCGCCAGTTTTCCGATTATGTCTATGTGATGAGCCAGGGCGAGGTGAAGGAGCACAACACGACGGAGGCGCTGTTTGCCGATCCCGTCCATCCCTATACGCGCCGGCTGCTCGCCTCCGAGCCGCGCGGAGCGGCCAATCCGTTGCCGGCCGGCTCCCCGGTCATCCTCGAAGGAAAGGACGTGCGCGTCGCCTTCACCCTGCGCAGGGGCGGCATCTTCAAGCCGCAATACAGCCAGCTCCTTGCCGTCAACGACCTGTCGATCTCGCTGCGCCGTCACGAAACGCTCGGGCTCGTGGGCGAATCCGGCTCGGGCAAGACCACGTTCGGCCAGGCGCTTATCCGGCTGATCGACGCGGATGCCGGAAAGATCACGTTCGACGGCGAGCCGATCGAAAGCCGCAACCGGGCCGAGATGCGCCCGCTGCGCTCGCGCATGCAGATCGTCTTCCAGGACCCGTTCTCCTCGCTCAACCCGCGCATGTCCATCGGGCAGATCATCGAGGAGGGGCTGGTCGTCAACGGCCTCGGCGAGACCCGCCGCGAGCGGATCGACCGGGTGCGCGAGGCGCTTTCCGCCGCGGGGCTGCCGACCGACATCCTGTCGCGGTTCCCGCATGAATTCTCCGGCGGCCAGCGCCAGCGTATCGCCATTGCCCGCGCCGTCGCGCTGGAGCCGGAATTCATTCTGCTCGACGAGCCGACCTCGGCGCTCGACCTTTCCGTCCAGGCGCAGATCATCGACCTCCTGCGCAAGCTCCAGGACGAACGGGGCCTCAGCTACCTCTTCATCTCGCACGACCTGAAGGTGGTGCGTGCGCTCTGCCACCGCGTCGTCGTCATGCAGCACGGGCGGATCGTCGAGGAAGGCCCCGTCGAAGACGTGCTCACCCGCCCCAAGACTCCCTACACCGAACGGCTCGTCAGGGCCGCCTTCGATGTGGCCGCCTAACCCAGAATACAAAGGCAATCCCATGAGACATCCCAAGATCACCTTCATCGGCGCCGGCTCCACCGTCTTCATGAAGAATATCATCGGCGACGTGCTGCAGCGCCCGGCGCTTTCCGGCGCGACCATCGCGCTGATGGACATCAACCCGGAACGGCTCGCCGAAAGCGAGATCGTCGCCGGCAAGCTGGCAAGGACGCTCGGCTCCAGTGCAAAGGTCGAGACCCATTCCAGCCAGCGCAAGGCGCTGGAGGGGGCGGATTTCGTCGTCGTCGCCTTCCAGATCGGCGGCTACGAGCCCTGCACGGTCACGGATTTCGAGGTGCCGAAGAAATACGGCCTGCGCCAGACCATCGCCGACACGCTCGGCGTCGGCGGCATCATGCGGGGGCTTCGGACGGTGCCGCATCTCTGGTCGATCTGCGCGGACATGCTGGAGGTCTGCCCGGATGCGATCCTCCTGCAATATGTCAACCCGATGGCCATCAACACCTGGGCCATCGCGGAGAAGTTCCCGGCGATCCGGCAGGTGGGCCTCTGCCATTCCGTGCAGGGGACGGCGTGGGAGCTGGCGCGCGACCTCGACATTCCCGTCGAGGAGATTCGCTACCGCGCCGCCGGCATCAACCACATGGCCTTCTACCTTTCCTTCGAGCATCGCCAGCCGGACGGCAGCTACCGTGACCTCTATCCGGACCTTCTTGCCGGCTACCGCGAGGGCCGCTTTCCGAAGCCCAGCCACTGGAACCCGCGCTGCCCGAACAAGGTGCGCTACGAGATGCTGGCGCGGCTCGGCTATTTCGTCACCGAGAGCTCGGAGCATTTCGCCGAATACACGCCCTATTTCATCAAGGAGGGGCGTGCGGACCTCATCGAGAAATTCGGCATTCCGCTCGACGAATATCCCAAGCGCTGCATCGAGCAGGTCGAGCGGTGGAAGAGCCAGGCGGCCGCCTTCCGCGATGCCGAGACCATCGAGGTGAAGGCGAGCCACGAATATGCCTCCTCCATCATGAACTCGGTGTGGACGGGCGAGCCCTCCGTCATCTACGGCAACGTGCGCAACAACGGCTGCATCACCTCGCTGCCGGAGAACTGTGCGGCGGAAGTGCCCTGCCTCGTCGACGCCTCCGGCATCCAGCCGACCCATATCGGCGCCCTGCCGCCGCAACTGACGGCGCTGATGCGCACCAACATCAACGTGCAGGAATTGACGGTCGCCGCCCTGATGACGGAGAACCGCGACCACCTCTACCACGCCGCGATGATGGATCCGCACACGGCCGCCGAACTCGATCTCGAACAGATCTGGTCGTTGGTGGACGATCTCCTCGCAGCCCATCGCGACTGGATTCCCGAATGGGCGCGCGAAGCCCGCAAGCCCAAGGCGGCGTGACCTTCCTCCCAGTCACGCCGGCAGGCCTCGGCGTATTCCGCGCCGAGGCCTGCGGCTTCTTACGAGGCCTGCGACGCCGATTGCTCCGGGAGATCGCTCTGGGCCGGGCGGTTGCCGATCTGCCGCATATTGGTTTGCAACTGGAACCGGAGGCCCGAAGGGTCGTGTGAAAGCGATGCTTCACCGCCGAAGTCGTATGGCAGCACCGTCTGGATAATGCGGGAGCCGAAGCCCTTGCGGGTCGGGGCCTGGACCTCCGGCCCGTCCTCTTCGATCCAGCGGAGCAGGAACGCGTCGTCTGTGTCGGGCCGGCCCACCGTCCAGTCGATGCGCACTTTTCCCTTCTCGTTCGAAAGGGCGCCGTACTTCACGGCGTTCGTCGCCAGCTCGTGCAATGCCAGGCTGAGGCTCAGGGCCTGCTTCGACGACAGCATGACCGGCGGGCCGCCGATGCGGAACCGCTCGTCCGACGTCGTGAACGCCGCCGTTGCCTGCAGGACGACATCGACGACGCTGGCTTCCGTCGCGCCGGCGCGTGTCAGCAGCGATTGGGCGTGCGCCATCGCCTGGATGCGCTCCAGGAGGGCCGACCGCGCCTCCGCATCGGTATCGCCGCCGCGCAATGTCTGGCTGATGATCGCCGCGACAACGGCGAGCGTGTTCTTGATGCGATGTTCCAGCTCTCCGTTGAGCAGGCTCGCCTGACGCCGGGCTTCGACCGTGGCCGTCGTCTCGATCACCGTGTCGATCATCCCGCGGACCACGCCGGTCTCGTCGCGGATCGGGCTGTAGCAGAACGTGAAATGGGCTTTCTCGGGATAGCCGTGCCGGTTGATGACGAGCGGGAAGTCCTCGATGAACGTCGCCTCGCCGGCGAAGGCGCGCTCGGCGATCGGCCCGATCTCGTCCCAAACCTCACCCCACACCTCGCTGAACGGCCTGCCGAGCGCAGGCGGCTTCCCGCCGAGAATGGGCAGGAACGCTTCGTTGCAGATGGTGACGAGGTCAGGTCCCCAGAGGATGCATTTGGGGAATTTTGAATTCACCATCATGCCGACGGCGATCTTGAGGGCGGAAGGCCATTGTTCGAGAGGTCCGAGGGCGGTCGAGGACCAGTCGTAGGCCCGGATGATGTCGGCCATTTTTCCGCCGCCATCGAGGAAATGAACGGACTCGCGCAATTTGACACCCCTTCGCGGCGTTTACGGAGATGATGCCAATCCGTGCTCCGGCCCCCGTTTCAAACGGCAACGGGCTTCGCTAACATGGGGTTTTCCAAAGCGTTTGCAACTGCAATCGTCCGGCCGGCCAATGTGTCGGCCGCAATCGGCGGAACAAAGGTTCGGTGCGCGCGGTTTGGCCGCCATCGTCAAACTGCCGATATGGGGATGCGCATGTCTTTCGATGACGGGCGCTGTCGGGCCGCCAAGCGCGTCCTGGTGGCCGAGGATGAAATCCTCATCGCGATGGAGATCGAGCGGGCGCTCGCAAGCGGCGGCTTCGAGGTTCTGGGGCCGGTCGGAAGCGTCGAGGAGGCCCTGCAGCTTCTCCATCGCGAGCGGCCGGACGCCGCGGTTCTCGACGTCACCTTGCGGGACGGCAAGGTGACGGCCGTCGCCGCGCTGCTCAGGTCGCGGGATGTGCCTTTCGTCCTCGCCTCCGCCGAAGGACGCGTGCTCACCGAATCCGGCTTCTTCCGCGGCGTGACCAGTCTCGGCAAGCCGACCGACATGTCCCGGATGGTCGGAGAAATCCGGCGTTTGCTGGGCTGAGGCCGTTTGGCGACCGTGAACCTTGGCGGCATGCGGCGGATCAGAATTCCTCCCAGTCCGCATTGGCGGCAAGAGCGGTGGCGCCGGCGGGGGCGAATGCCTTGGCCAGCGAGCCCAGCATGCGGCGGGCCGGCGAGGGCGTCGATGCCCTGCCGGGGCCGTCGGCCGCGACCGGCTGGCGTGCGGGAACGGCGCCCGTCTCCTGGGCGCCCGTACGGAACTGCCCGACCAGCGTTGCCAGCGTCGAGGCGCTTTCGGCGAGGCGGTGGGTGACGGCACTCGTTTCCTCCACCATCGCGGCATTCTTCTGCGTGAACTGGTCCATCTGGCTGACGGCGATGTTGATCTCCTGAAGCCCGGTCGCCTGTTCGCGCGCTGCCGTCGCGATCGAGCCGATATGGCCGTTGATCCTTACCACCTGTTCGGAGATCCGCGTCAGGGCTTCGCCCGTCGCCTTCACCAGGCCGACGCCGCTTGCCACTTCCTCGCCGGATTTGCCGATCAGGGCCTTGATGTCCTTGGCGGCGCTGGCCGAGCGTTGCGCAAGCTCGCGCACCTCCTGGGCGACGACCGCAAAACCCTTGCCGGCCTCGCCGGCGCGCGCGGCTTCCACGCCGGCGTTGAGCGCCAGCAGGTTGGTCTGGAAGGCGATCTCGTCGATCACGTTGATGATCTTGGATATCTCGGAGGAGGCATGCTCGATGCGCCCCATGGCGTCGATGGCGTCGGAAACGACCTTGCTCGAGCGTTCCGTGCTCTGCTTGGCCTCGCTTGCCATGGAAGAGGCCTCGTCGGCGCGCTCCGAGGCGCTTTTCACCGTGGCCGTGATCTGTTCCAGCGCCGCGGACGTTTCCTCCAGCGAGGCGGCCTGCTGCTCCGTGCGCTTGGAAAGGTCGCCGCTGGCCGTCGTCATTTCGTTCGCGCCGGCCTGGATGCCGAGCGCCTCGCCGGTGAGGCGGGTAATCGTGGAGTTCAGCGTCGCAAGCGAACCGTTGAAGTCTTCCCGCAGGCGGTCGAGCTCGTCGCCGAACGGCGCATCGATGCGACAGGTCAGGTCGCCCTGGCTCAGTCGGCGCAGGCCGTCGGCGAGCGTGTCGACCGCCGTCCTGATGCGGGCCGTCTCCTCGGCCTTCGCCTGCTCGCGCTGCAACCGCTCGCGCTCGCCGAGCGACCGGCTTTCGTCCGCCTGCCGTTCGAGGTCGAGTTTCAAGAGGGCATTCTGGCGGAACACTTCGAGGGCTCTTGCAAGCCCGCCGATCTCGTTGCGCAGCGTCTGGTCCGGCACGGCGGTATCGATATGCCCTTCCGCCAACTGGGTCGCGACGTGGGTCAGCCGGGGGATCGGCCCCATGATGCGCCGGGCGACGAAGGTCATGAGCATACCGGCGACCAGCAGGGTGACGAGCGCGGCCGCGGCGATCGTCCATGTAATGCGGCTGCCGATGGCGTTTATCTCCGCCGCGCGCACGCCGGCATAGAGGATGCCGATCACCTTGTTGTCCGCGCTGAAGACCGGCTGATAGATGGTGTAATAGGGAACGCCGAGGATGACGGCCTCGCCGCGATAGGTCTGCCCCTTCGTCACGACCGGATAGACCGCGCCCGTCTGGCCGAGCGCCGTACCGACGGCACGCTGGCCGTCGGGCTTGATGATGTTGGTGGTGCGGCGCAGGAAGTCCTTCGCCTTCTCGTCCCAGGCGAACACCGTCACGGTCTGGCCGGTCATGCGGCCGATCGTATCGATCATGGTATGGTCTTCGAAGGTCGCGGGGATCGCTTCCATCTCGACGCGAGCGACGTTCCCGTCCGGCGCCCAGGTTATCCTGGTGCCCGGCAGGTCCCGCTCGACGATCGTCGCCGCCGCCCGGAGGCTGGCATTCTGGCTGTCGATCGCCTGTTGGGCGATCTGGTCGGTGACACGGCTGGAAATCGCAATGGCGACGGCAGCAAGGGCCAGGAGCAGAATGACGATGGTCGTGGCGGTGACGGTGCCGACGAGCCGGAATCGCGAGAGGATTTTCATTTCGTCCCCACAGATCGGATAAGGTTCATGAATAGTGTTTTGGAAGTGTAAAAGTTTTCTTTAACGCAGATTTCTAAAATTCGTGATCGCGGATGGTGTAGCTGCGGGCGCCGTCCGCCGCGAGGCCTCCCGGCGAGACGAAGCCCGCCTCGCGCTCGTAGCCGAGATAGGTTTCGCCGGAGCGGATGTTCGCCAGATCGGGGCCGACCCCGGCGCCCCTGGCCTGCGGCTTCACGAGCCCATTCGATGCCGTCTTACCGCCCGCCTCGCGCAGGAGGCCTTGGATCGCCTGTTCGGTCCCGGCGTAGTTGCCCTCGCCGAAATGATGGTAGCGGATCCTGCCGTCGGCATCGATCAGATAGTGGGCGGGCCAATAGCTGTTCGCGAAGGCGCGCCAGATCCGGTAGTCGTTGTCGATCGCGACGGGATAGGTAATCGCGGCGTCCGCGACGGCCTTCCTGACGTTGTCGATGTTCTTCTCGAAGGCGAATTCGGGTGCGTGAACGCCGACGACGACGAGGCCCTGGTCCTTGTACTTGCCGGCCCAGGCCCGAACGTAGGGCGTGGTCCGGATGCAGTTGATGCAGGAATAGGTCCAGAAATCGACGAGGACGACCTTGCCGCGCAGCGCCGCCATGTCGAGGGGCGCGGAATTCAGCCAGGCAACCGCGCCGTCGAGCGACGGTGCCTCGCCCTCGACGGGAAGGTCGCTGCGGAAGGGCTGCCCGTCGCTGGCGGCGGAGACGATGGAACCCGTCACCTCCGCCGTCGGGCGTGCAGGGAGGCGATCGAGCACGGCCTGCTCGAAGGATGCGGTGCCCGCATAGGAAAGCCGCGCCAGAAGGCCGGTATCGAGGCCGAGCGCGATGGCGGCGACCCCGGCGAGCACGGCGGCGCCGAGCGCCTGGCGAATGCGCTCGCTGGCTCGAAGCGAGCGCTTCATGCCGGCAAAGACCTTGCCGCCGACCGCAAGGGCAAGGGCGAGCGACGTGGCGGCGCCGGCGGCATAGGCCAGGAGCAGCAGGGAGGTTTCGAGATTGGCGCCGTTCAGGGCGGCGCCCGTCAGAACGAGGCCGAGGATCGGCCCCGCGCAGGGTGCCCAGAGCAGGCCGGTGGCAATGCCGAGCAGGAAGGAACGGGCGGCCGTCTGCCCGGAGCCCGCAGGCGCCGGCCGGCTCAGCAGCCTGTTCCCGAGCGCGACCGCGGGCCGGTTGAGGGCCGCGGCGATCCGGGGCGACAGGAGGCTCGCGCCGAAGAGGGCAAGGACGGCGAGGGCGGCAAGCCGGCCGTAGTCGTTGGCGTGGACCGCCCAGCTTCCGCCGACCGCCGCCAGTGTCGCGACGAGCGCGAAGGTCGCCGTCATGCCGGCAAGCATCGGAAGCGTGCTGCGCAGGAAGGGTTGGCCTGCGCGCGCGAAGACGAAGGGGAGGATCGGCAGAATGCACGGACTGAGAATGGTCAGCGCGCCCCCGAGATAGGCAATCACAAGAAGCGTCATCGTCGTTTCCTTTGGCGTGGGTTTCGGCTCTGGACGGCGATACGGCGCGGCCAGCGGGGACATATCGCCAGCGCGGCGTATCCCGGATGTGTTCGCCGCGGCGGGAATTTGTACCGAACTGTAGGGCGGCGCGGGCCATGGCGGTGATTGTATCGAAGTGTATCGCGGCGGCCGGATGTTACATCCGCATGCACCTTCACGGCCCGCGGCACATACCGCGGATACATGGGACGGGGACCTTGCCGCACATGTTCGCAGGAAGCGCCGCTGGCGTTCGCCCGGGCGGTGATCGACGCGTCGCGGCTGTGATATCCCCGTTTGCGGATGCCGGCCCGGCGGTTACAAGGGGATGGCCGCAAGGGGCCGCGATGGAAAATGAAAGTCCTTCCATGGAGCATGTCGACCATATCCTGATCGTCGATGACGACCGCGAGATCCGCGAACTGTTGTCGTCCTACCTGAAGAAGAACGGGTTGCGGGCGAGCATCGCCGCCGACGGGCGGCAGATGCGGGCCTTTCTCGAGGCAAACACCGTCGATCTCATCGTGCTCGACGTCATGATGCCCGGCGACGACGGCCTCGTCCTGTGCCGGGAACTGCGCGCGGGAAGGCACAAGGCGACGCCGATCCTGATGCTGACGGCGCGCAACGACGAGATGGACCGCGTTCTCGGCCTCGAAATGGGGGCCGACGACTATCTGGCGAAACCCTTCGCCGCGCGCGAGCTGCTCGCCCGCATCAAGGCCGTGCTCCGGCGCACGCGCATGCTGCCGCCCAATCTCCAGATCAGCGAGGCGGGCCGGATCCTGAGCTTCGGCGACTGGCGGCTCGACACGGTCGGGCGGCACCTGCTCGACCGGGAGGGAACGGCCATTGCCCTCAGCGGCGCGGAATACCGCCTGCTGCGCGTCTTCGTCGACCACCCCCAGCGCGTTCTCAATCGCGACCAGCTGCTGAACCTGACGCAGGGGCGCGATGCGGACCTGTTCGACCGCTCCATCGATCTTCTCGTCAGCCGGCTGCGCCAGCGCCTCGGCGACGACGCGCGCGAGCCCCTCTACATCAAGACGGTGCGCAGCGAGGGCTATGTCTTTTCCGTGCCGATCGAGATCATGGAGCAGCGATGAGCGGTCTTCGCTGGCCGGCGACGCTGCGCGCCCGGATATTCCTCATCCTGTTCGTCGGGCTGGCCGTCGCCTACGCCTTGTCCTTCACCGTGCTCTCCATCGAGCGTTACCTGACCGCGAAGGAGCTGATGCTCGGCACGCTGGAGAACGACGTCGCGACCTCCATCGCCGTGCTCGACCAGTTGCCGGCCGGCGAGCGGCCGCGTTTTGTCGGCCGGCTCGGGCGCGGCAACTACCAGTTCGTGCTCGGCGAGGGCCTGCCCGGCATGCCGGATACCTCGCGGCACGGCGCCGAGATCGCGGCGCGGATCGAGGCGGCGACCGGCCATCGCTTTCCCCTCAGCCTCGAGACGACCCCGGGAGACGTGCAGCGCCTGCAGGCGCATCTGTCGCTGAGCGACGGCAGCCCCCTGACCATCGACATCATGCCGCGCGGCGTCATGCCGGTCGCGGACTGGCTGCCCTACGTCTTCATCGTGCAGATGGCGCTGCTGATGCTGTGCGTCTGGTATGCGGTGCGGCAGGCGACGCGCCCGCTTGGACGGCTTGCCGAAGCGGCCGAGACGCTCGATCCCAACAGGCGCGGGCCGGCCCTCGACGAAACCGGGCCGAGCGAAGTGGCCCATGCCGCCGCGGCCTTCAACGCCATGCGCGAGCGCATCGCCCACTATCTGGAAGAGCGCGTGCAGATCCTTGCCGCCATCTCGCACGATCTCCAGACGCCGATCACCCGCATGCGGCTGCGCGCCGACATGGCGGACGATACGCCCGAGCGCGACAAGCTGGTGCGCGACCTTGCCGAGATCGAGCGGCTGGTGCAGGACGGCATCGCCTATGCCCGCAGCGCCCACAGCAGCGGCGAGAAGGCAACCCGCATCGATCTTTCCTCCTTCATCGACAGCATCGCCTACGATTACCAGGATATAGGCAAGGCGGTTCGGGTGTCGGGCGTGGTTTCCGGCACGGTGGCGACCAAGCCGCATGCGCTGCGCCGCATCCTCGCCAATTTCGTCGACAACGCGTTGAAATATGCCGGCAGCGCCGAGATAAGCGTTGTGCGCGGCGGCGACGGCAGGACCGTCATCGCCGTGTTCGACCGTGGGCCGGGCATTCCGGACGACAGGCTGGAAGCGGCGATGAAGCCCTTCTTCCGGCTGGAGGGGTCGCGTAACCGCGAGACCGGCGGCGCGGGGCTCGGGCTTGCCATCGCCCAGCAGCTCGCCGCCTCGATCGGAGGGGCGGTGCGGCTTTGCAATCGCCCCGGCGGCGGGCTTGCCGCCGAAATCGTGTTGCCCTGAACGAGGCCCGGATATTCCGGGCCTTTCGTATGGGAAAGTAGCCGCCGGCCCTGCTGCTACGCTGCGATACAATTTACCCCTTTTCGAAAACATGCCGGATACGGCGATCCCTCAGAACGCTTCTCGTCAACGATGTCGCGAACGGCGACGCACGAAGGAGCAGACAGCATGACCCGGATCGAAAAGGTTCTCTACACCGGCAAGACCCACACCACCGGCGGGCGCGACGGCGCGGCCCGCAGCGACGACGGGGCGCTCGACGTGCGCCTGTCGCCGCCCGGCAGCGGCAAGGGCGGCACCAATCCCGAGCAACTGTTCGCCGCCGGCTGGTCGGCCTGCTTCATCGGCGCGCTCGGCCTTGCCGCCGCCGGGCGCAAGCTCCGCCTGCCCGCAGAGGCCGCCGTCGATGCGGAGGTCGACCTCGGCATGGCCGGCGAGGGCTATTTCCTCCAGGCGCGCCTGAGCATCAGCCTGCCGGGCCTCGAAAGGGACCTCGCCGAGGCGCTGGTCGAGGAGGCGCACCGGACCTGCCCCTATTCCAAGGCGTCGCGCGGCAATATTGACGTCGTGCTGACCGTGGTGTGAGCCGCGATGAAGAAGGTCGTCCTTTTGCTGATCGTGGGCGCCGTCGTTGCGGCGCCCTGCATCTACGACGCCGTCCACGGAGAACGCTCCGGCCGTGCGGCGCTGACGGCAGCATCCGAACCTACTTTCGATGCAGCACGATCTTGCTCGTGACGACGGCCTTGCCCGACGCGGGGTCCTTGTCCGTCGTGGTCAGCGTGAGGCCGCGTGAGCCCGATTTGGCCACCGATAGCTGGGCGTTGCGGTCGCCGTTGATTTCCTTGGCCCACCGGATGGTGAGGTTCAAGGCGTTGCCGTTCCGCTTGCCCGACAGGGTTGCCGGCCCGGAGCCCGCGCCGATATACGAGCCCTTGTAGGAGCTGCCGCGCCGGGTCAGCTCGGCGCCTATGGCTCGCGAGACCACGACGAGGCCGCGGCACTTGCCGTCCAGTGAAAGCGTGTTCGCGGTCGCCGTGGAACCGAAGCTGCAGGTCACGTTGATCGGGCCGCGGTTCGTGCGCAGCCTCACCTGCCCCTTGCCCTCGTATTGTCCTTTCAGCGACGCCAGGAACTGTTCTTCGCCGGCCGTCGCCCGAGGTGCCTGCGTGAGCGCCAGGCTACCCGCCAGAATGAGGAGAGAAATGCACTTCATGGGCCTGCTCCCTCGAAATGGTGATGGAGCGGTAAGGCGCGAGGGCCGAGGGAGGTTCCATCGCCAGCCGAAGCGGCGGCACTGCCGTTGGCCGCCCTGACCGCCCGGGAGGCCCCGGCGTTTCGCCGGGGCTTTCCGTTCAGGGCAGCTTGACCGAAGGCTCGCGCGCCCAGACGCGCAACGCGCCGAGCGCCTTCAGGAAATCGGCGACCGCGTCCACGCCGTCGATCTCCACCGTTCCCTCATCGAGCATGTCGGCCGCGCCGGCCTTTTCGAGAAGGGGGAAGGCCGGTGCCGTATAGCCGATGAACTTGCAATGGGCGAAGGCGTCGGCGACGAAGTCCCGCGCCGCCGCCTCCTTCAGGAGGTCCGCCATGCCCGCCTCGGAAGCGAGGACGACCACGGCGTCGTAGAGGACGGACGGGCCGCCGTCGATCATCTGCTGCGCCGCAAGCGGGCTTCCGTCCGAGAGCGTCACCCCGCCCACCTTCGGGGCGATCACCTCGATCACCGCCTTCTCGGCCATGATGCCGGCCTCCAGCGTGTCGAAGAGTGCGCGGTCGGCGCCCTCCGTGACGAGCACGCCCAGCTTGCGGCCCTCGAAGCGCTTGGGGCCCCGCTCGATGATGCTGAGGGCGGGGGAGGGCTCCAGGTCCTGGCGCGTCTTGACCGCCGCATCCGCCGGCTTCGGTAGGGGAGCGATGCCGAGGGCGGCGGCGACCTTGCCGGCAAGCGTCTCGTCGATATTGAGAAGGTGGGAGACCATGCGCTCGCGGATGACGGGCGTCTCGACCTTGCTCAGCTCGAAGGTCAGCGCCATGGCGATGTGCCGCTGCTCCGGCGGCGTCTGGCTGATGTAGAACTGGCGCGCCTGGCTGTAGTGGTCGGCGAAGCTTTCCGCCCGCAGGCGGACCTTCGGACCGGCTTCCTCGGCGGGGAAGTGCCGGTAGCCCTCGAGGGGCGATTCGCGCGGGCCCTCGCCCCACGAGTTCGGCTGGTAGTTGGCGCGGCCCGTCGGGTTGCGCATCGCCATATGGCCGTCCTGCTGGAAATGCGCGAAGGGACACTTCGGCGCGTTGATCGGCAGGTGGGTGAAGTTCGGGCTGCCGAGGCGCTTCAACTGCGTGTCGAGATAAGAAAAGTTGCGGCCCTGCAGCAGCGGATCGTTGCTGAAGTCGATGCCGGGCGGCACGTTCTGCGTCATGAAGGCGACCTGTTCGGTCTCGAAGAAGAAGTTCTCCGGCATGCGGTCGAGCACGAGCCGGCCGACGGGCTGTACCGGCAGCACTTCTTCCGGGATCAGCTTCGTCGGGTCGAGCACGTCGAAGTCGAAGCCGTCGGCGAAATCCTGATCGAAGAGCTGGACGCCAAGCTCCCATTCCGGAAAATTGCCGGACTGGATGGCCTGCCAGAGGTCGCGCCGGTGGAAATCCGGGTCAGCGCCGTTGATCTTGACCGCCTCGTTCCAGGCGACGGACTGGAGGCCGAGCTTCGGCTTCCAGTGGAACTTGACGAAGGTCGATTCGTCCTTCGCATTGACGAAGCGGAACGTATGCACGCCGAAGCCTTCCATGAAGCGGAAGGAGCGGGGAATGGCCCGGTCCGACATGATCCACATGATCATGTGCATGCTTTCGGGCGTCAGGCTGATGAAGTCCCAGAAATTGTCATGCGCCGACTGGGCCTGCGGAAAGCCGCGGTCGGGCTCCGGCTTCACGGCGTGGATGATGTCCGGGAAGCGGATCGCATCCTGAATGAAGAAGACCGGGATGTTGTTGCCGACGAGGTCCCAGTTGCCCTCCTTCGTATAGATCTTCACGGCGAAGCCGCGCACGTCGCGGGCAAGGTCGAACGACCCCTTGCTGCCGGCGACGGTGGAAAAACGCACGAAGGCCGGCGTCCTCTCGCCCGCGCGCTGGAACACGTCCGCCCGCGTATAGGCCGCGAGCGAATCATAGGTCTCGAAATAGCCGTGGGCACCGTAGCCGCGGGCATGGACCACGCGCTCGGGAATGCGCTCGTGGTCGAAATGGAAGATCTTCTCGCGGAAGTGGAAGTCCTCGATCAGCGCCGGCCCGCGCGCGCCGACGCGCAGCGTGTTCTGGTCGTCCGCCACCGGGGCGCCCTGTGCGGTCGTCAGCACCGGCTGGCCGTCCCCTGCTGTCTGGTGCAGCTCGCGGCCCTTGCCGCGTTGCAGCGTCTGGTCGTGCACGTCCGCTTCCTCCATCTTCGCGATGGGGCTCGCTTTCTTGGCCATGGGAATCTCCTCGGGATTGTTGCCGCAGGTCTAACTGCACAACGCAAGGCTTGTTCCGCCCGGCCGGCAAGAGACGGACGCCGGGCCGGCGCCCGCCCTTTTCGTTTAGGTTTCCCCGGTGCCCCGTTCCTCGAGGATCGCCGCGGCTTCGAGGGCATCGGGATCGCCCTTCAGGCGCAGGTAGTCCAGCATGGACTTCAGGCTCGGATCGCACAGACCGGCCGGCATCAGCAACGGCGTCGTGTTCATCTCCTCCCGGCTGACCAGCCCGTCGCCGTCGTGATCCATCCGCTCGCTGAAATCGATCTTGGGTTTGCCGTGGCTGTCGACGGCGATGCCCGGCTTCAGGATCTCGTTGAAGTTCTTGAACTCGTCCGTATTCAGCTTGCCGTCCCCGTCCCTGTCGAAGGCCGCGAAGGCCTTGTTCAGCATCTGGGAGAGCGGTGTGCCATTCTTGTCGATCGTCGTCATGATGTCCCCCTGTCGAATGGTTTGCCCGCGATGGTGGACAGAAGGCTCGATACGGACCGGGCGTCGCCCTTGACGCTGCGCAGGGGATTGGCCGCGGCGACGACCGGATAGCCATCGGCTTCAAGCGTCCCGATCACGCCGTTCCAGCTACTGGAATCGGCGAAAGCGCCGTGCACGAGCACGACGGTCGGCTTCTGTTCCGCCATCGCCGGCGTGGCGAGCATCATTGCGCCGGCGGCGAGCGTGGCGATTATGGGGAGTTGGAAAGGCACGGTGTTTTCCCTTGTTGACTGCCGTTGACAGGCGCCTAAAGAGCTTCGCCATGTGTCTTGCATGTTTCCGGCGAGGGCGGGACATGTAAGAAAATGTATCGGGACATGCGGCCGACGGGGTTTCCGCGTTCTGGCCTGTCGTCGTGACTTGGGGTTGGTGCCCGGAGAATTTTTTGCGGTTTTAGGTTGAGTAAAGCCCGCTCATGGAGTAGCCTCCATGTGTCTGCCGGCAAGCGCAGGGGAGGCCACCTTGCCACTATGCGATTCAGGACAATCGGTCATGCGCGTCGATCCCGCCGCCGGGCGGATCGAGCAATGTCTTGACGGTGGCCACCCGCGGATCGCGCTCCTGCCGCCGGTGGCGCGTCGATCCAAGGCGACGGATGTGATGCTGGCCGAAGGGCTCATCGAGGATATCGCGATGGGTCTTGCGGTCATGCGCGGCATCGTCGTGGTCGCGCCGCATACGGCAAGGTGCCTGCGGGGCGATGTCGACTGGGTCGGCCGGCTGGAGCGCAACGAGGTCCACTACGTTCTCGATACGAGGATCTCGCCGGAGGGACTGCTTGTCCAGTTGCTGTTCCTTCCCACCGACACGATGGTCTGGGCGGCGCGCTATACGCTTGAAGTCGCGACCCTGCCCGACCGGCGGCGCGACATCGTCCGCTCGATGACGTCCCATATCGCGGCCGAGATGGAGCGCAACGAAGTCTTCTACGACGACTATGTGCGCAATGCCCGGGCCTATCATCTCTATCTTCGCGGCATTCACCGCCTGAAAGTACCGACCGTGGCCGGCGCCCTGCAGGCGCGCCGCGATTTCGAGCAGGCCCTTGCCGAGCATCGGGCTTTTCCGCCGGCGCTCAGCGGCCTGTCGCGCACCCTGTCGATGGAATGGCTGCTCGGCGCCCGGCAGAACGAGGAATTGCTGCGCGCTGCCCAGGACGTTGCGCTAGAGGCGATCCATCTCAATCCGTTGTCGCCGTTCGGGCATCGGGAGCTCGGCGTCTCCGAGCTCTATCTCGGCGACGCCGACCGCAGCGTCGAAGCGCTTTCGACCTCCGTCAAGCTCGGCCCGCATTACGCGGACGGCATCTACAGCCTCGCGGACTCCCTCATTCACGCATCGCGCCCGAAGGAAGGGCTTGCCGCGATCCGGCGGGCCATTGCGCTGAATTTCATTCCGCCGGACCTTTATCTGTGGTGCGCCGCCGGTGCGAGCTTCTTCCTCGAACGCTACGACGAGGCGATCGCGTTTATCGACCGGATGACGGTTTCCGCGCCGGCCGCCCGTCTTGCGGCGGCGGCCTGGGGCATGCTGGGCAATCGCGAAGAGGCCGAACGCGAGCGCGACCGTGCTCTCCAATTGAACCCCCATTTCGACATCGAGACCTGGCTTTCCGCCATTCCCATCAAGGAGCGTTGGCAGAAGGACATGTACCGCACCGGCCTGCGACAGGCGGGCTTCTAACCCCCAAGAAAGGAAGGAACGCATATGGCAAATTCCGTCGTCATCGGCATGGAAGGGGATTCGGCGCTCTATATGGTCGATCTCGACGCGCGCACCGTTGCTCCGATCGAGGGCACGCTCGCTCAAACGGGTGTGCCGCAGTCCGAGGGAGCGCCCGTTGTTCGCGGCGTGAGCGTCGCCGTCAGGGTCGCCCAGGCGCCCGCCGTCTCGGCAGGCCACTTCGACGGCCACTAAGTAAAGCGGAAATCTGACTGCCCAATCGGTTCTCCGGTGGGCGTGACGATTGCCAATCCATAGGGCTCGCGCGAAGAACTGATCCGCGCATCGAGCGGCAACAGTCGCGCGAGCTTTCTGGCCTCGTCTAAGGGCACGCGTCCAGATGCCCGGCTTCGCCCTTGTCGGAGAGGTCGAATAGGTCTCGCCCTCTACAAGCGCAATTCGAGCTGCGCAGCCGGCGCGCGGTGGGCTTGACCGAGGCCTGAAAGCGTGACGCCGAGCAACCGGACCGGCTTGCGGAACGGATCGGCGGCTGCGAGCAAGGCCGTCACAGCGTCGATGAGTGCAGCATCCGGGAATGCGCCCGGAACCGTGCGGCTGCGGGTGATGATCTGGAAATCCGCAAAGCGGCTTTCACGGTCACGGTTTCTGCCGCGATGTCGTTGCTCTCACAATAGCGCCAAACCTTGGCCGCCAAGGGCTCCAGTTCACGCTTGGCTTCCTCGAGACCTGCGACGTCTATCGCAAACGTATCCTCGACGCCGATCGGCTGCGACAGAGCGACGCCTCAACATCGCGTCGGCCGAAATTCCTATAAGATTCCTATTTTTTACCGCTCCGGCCGATCTCGAATGCCTATCCAGTTCGGACGCATATCGAGGTGTGGGAGAGCGAAGGGTGCTCTCCGCGCCGGGCAGTCTTGGCGGTGTCGCCTTCCGGCCTGCCCGGTCCCCGCAACGGAGTCCGGATCGATGATGGATGTTCTTCTGATAGGCGCGGCGCTCGCCTTCTTCGCCGCCTGCTTTGCCTATACGCGCGCCTGCGACAGGCTGTGAGGGAGGGTGCGATGCTGTTCGACTATGTCTTCGGCGGCGCGGTCACCGCCTTCCTCGCCCTCTACCTCACCTATGCCCTCGTTCGCCCCGAGCGCTTCTGAACGGAGCCGGCGCTGAAGCTGCCGGGAACGGAAAGTTTTTCTCATGACCCTCAACGGATGGCTACAGATCCTCCTCTTCTCAGGGATCGTCCTCGCCCTCGTCAAACCGCTCGGCGCCTATATGACGCGCGTCTTTGCCGGCGAGCGCACATTCCTCTCCCCCGTCCTCGTTCCCGTGGAACGGGGCCTTTACGCGCTGGCGGGAATCTCCGAGCGCGATGAGCAGCGCTGGACGACCTACGCCTTCGCCATGCTGGCGTTCAATCTTGCCGGCCTCCTGCTGCTCTACGGGCTCCAGCGCCTGCAGGACGTGCTGCCGCTCAATCCCGCTGGCATGGCGGCGGTCGGGCCGGAGCTCTCCTTCAACACTGCAGCCAGCTTCGTCGCCAACACCAACTGGCAGAACTACGGCGGCGAAAGCACCATGTCCTACTTCACGCAGATGGCGGGGCTGACGGTGCAGAACTTCGTTTCCGCCGCCACCGGCATGGCGATCGCTGTCGCACTGATCCGCGCCTTCGCGGGCGCGTCCGGCAAATCGCTCGGCAATTTCTGGGTCGATATGACCCGCGCCACGCTTTATGTGCTGCTGCCGATCTGCATCGTGCTGGCGCTCGCCTATGTGGCGCTCGGCGTGCCGCAAACCTTCGGCCCCTATGTGACGGCAACGACACTGGAAGGGGCCAGGCAGACCATCGCGCTCGGCCCGGTCGCCTCGCAGCTCGCCATCAAGATGCTCGGCACGAATGGCGGCGGCTTCTTCAACGCCAACTCCGCCCATCCTTTCGAGAACCCTGACGCCATCTCGAACATGCTCCAGATGGTCTCGATCTTCGCGATCGGCGCGGCCTTCACCAACGTCTTCGGCCGCATGGTCGGCAGTGAGCGCCAGGGCTGGGCGATCCTCGCCGCCATGGGCCTGCTCTTCGTCGTCGGCGTCGCCGCCACCTACTGGGCGGAAGCCTCCGGCAACCCGCTGATGCATGCCTTCGGTCTTCAGGGCGGCAACATGGAGGGCAAGGAGGTCCGCTTCGGAATTACGCTTTCCTCGCTCTTCGCCGTCGTCACGACGGCGGCGTCCTGCGGCGCGGTCAATGCCATGCACGGCAGCTTCACGGCGCTCGGCGGCCTCATCCCACTCCTCAACATGCAGCTCGGCGAGGTCATCATCGGCGGCGTCGGCGCGGGCTTTTACGGCATCGTGCTCTTCATCGTCGTCGCGGTCTTCGTGGCGGGCCTGATGGTCGGCCGCACGCCGGAATATCTCGGCAAGAAGATCGAGGCGAAGGAGATGAAGATGGCCGTGCTCGCCATCCTGTGCCTGCCGCTCGCCATGCTCGTCTTCACGGCCATCGCCAGCGTGCTGCCCCCGGCGGTCGCCTCCGTAGGCACGGCCGGCCCGCACGGTTTCTCCGAAATCCTCTACGCCTATACCTCCGCGGCGGCCAACAACGGCTCGGCCTTCGGCGGCCTCACCGGCAATACACCCTGGTACAACATCACGCTCGGCTTCGGCATGCTGGCGGGGCGCTTCCTGGTCATCGTGCCGGCTCTGGCCATTGCCGGCTCGCTCATCGCCAAGAAGAGGGTGCCGGCCTCGGCGGGCACCTTCCCGACGGACGGTCCGCTCTTCGTCGGCCTGCTCGTCGGCACGATCCTCATCGTCGGCGGCCTCACCTTCTTCCCGGCGCTGGCGCTCGGCCCGGTCGTCGAGCATCTTGCCATGCTCGCCGGGCAGACCTTCTGAGGAGCGCTGGCCGTCATGGTCGCCATCCTCACCATTTCCTGCGCGGCTGAGCGCGTCTCGTTTCAAAGCTGGAGTCTCTCATGAGCCAGGCAAAATCCGCGAGCATCCTGGATTCTCGCATTCTCGTTCCGGCGATGGGCGCCGCGTTCGTCAAGCTGAACCCGCGCACGCTCGCCCGCAATCCCGTCATGTTCGTCGTGGCGACGGTTTCGATCCTTACGACCGTTCTCTTCCTGCGCGACCTCGCCACCGGCAGCGGCGATATCGGTTTCTCCTTCCAGATCAACCTCTGGCTCTGGTTCACCGTGCTCTTCGCCAACTTCGCCGAAGCCGTCGCCGAGGGGCGCGGCAAGGCGCAGGCCGATTCCCTGCGCAAGGCGCGCTCGGAGACGCAGGCCAAGCTTCTGGCCGCCGGCAGCACCACAGGCTACACCATGGTCGCGGGTGCCAGCCTCAAGGTCGGCGACCTCGTGCTCGTCGAGGCAGGCGACATCATCCCCTCCGACGGCGAGGTGGTCGAGGGCGTCGCCTCGGTCAACGAAGCGGCCATCACGGGGGAATCCGCGCCCGTCATCCGGGAATCGGGCGGCGACCGCTCGGCCGTGACAGGCGGCACGCAGGTCCTGTCCGACTGGATCCGCGTGCGCATCACCGCCGCTGCCGGCTCCACCTTCCTCGACCGCATGATCTCGCTGGTCGAGGGCGCGGAGCGCCAGAAGACGCCGAACGAGATTGCGCTCAACATCCTGCTCGCCGGCATGACGCTGATCTTCGTGCTGGCGACCGTCACCATTCCGAGCTTTGCTGCCTATGCCGGTGGCTCGATCCCGGTCATCGTGCTCGTCGCCCTGTTCGTCACGCTCATCCCGACGACCATCGGCGCGCTGCTCTCGGCCATCGGCATCGCCGGCATGGACCGCCTCGTGCGCTTCAACGTGCTCGCCATGTCGGGCCGTGCGGTGGAGGCGGCGGGCGACGTCGACACGCTGCTGCTCGACAAGACCGGCACGATCACGCTCGGCAATCGCCAGGCGACGGCTTTCAAGCCGATGCGCGGCGTCACCGAGCAGGAACTCGCCGATGCTGCCCAACTTTCCTCCCTCGCCGACGAGACGCCCGAGGGGCGTTCCATCGTCGTGCTCGCCAAGGAGAAATACGGCATCCGCGGCCGTGACATGGCGAGCCTCAGGGCGAGCTTCGTGCCTTTCACCGCCCAGACCCGCATGAGCGGCGTGGACCTCGAGAGCGCCGAGATCCGCAAGGGCGCGGTGGATGCGGTGCTGTCCCGTGTCGGCGCGGCGGTATCCTCGGACAAGGTGCACGAAATCCAGGCCATCGCCGAGGAGATCGCGGAGACCGGCGGCACGCCGCTCGCTGTTGCCCGCGATGGCAAGCTGCTCGGCGTCGTGCAGCTGAAAGACATCGTCAAGGGCGGTATCCGCGAGCGCTTCGCGGAGCTGCGCCGCATGGGCATCCGCACGGTGATGATCACCGGCGACAACCCGATGACGGCCGCGGCCATCGCCGCGGAAGCCGGCGTCGACGATTTCCTCGCGCAGGCGACGCCGGAGAACAAGCTTCAGCTCATCCGCGAGGAGCAGGCCAAAGGCAAGCTCGTCGCCATGTGCGGCGACGGCACCAACGACGCCCCGGCGCTCGCCCAGGCGGATGTGGGCGTCGCCATGAACACCGGCACGGTTGCCGCCCGCGAGGCCGGCAACATGGTCGACCTCGACAGCGACCCGACCAAGCTCATCGAAATCGTCGAGATCGGCAAGCAGCTGCTCATGACCCGCGGTGCGCTGACGACCTTCTCCATCGCCAACGACATCGCGAAATATTTCGCGATCATCCCGGCCATGTTCCTCGCCTTCTACCCGCAGCTCGGCGTGCTGAACATCATGGGTCTCTCGACCCCGCAGTCCGCCATCCTCTCGGCGATCATCTTCAACGCGCTGATCATCGTCGCGCTGATCCCGCTGTCGCTGAGGGGCGTGAAGTACCGCGCCGTCGGCGCCGGCGCGCTGCTTTCCCGCAACCTTCTCATCTATGGCCTCGGCGGCATCGTCGTGCCCTTCATCGGCATCAAGGCGATCGACGCCGCCATCACCGCCCTCGGCCTCGCCTAAGGACAAGACCATGTTCAAGCAACTGCGTCCGGCAATCGTCATGATCCTCGCCACCACGGTCATTGCCGGCCTTCTCTATCCCGCCGCCATGACCGGCATCGCGCAAGCCGTCTTCCCGAGCCGGGCGAACGGCAGCCTGATCGAGAAGGATGGCAAGGTGATCGGATCGGCGCTCATCGGCCAGGTCTTCGTGGGCGAGCGGTATTTCCACGGCCGCCCCTCGGCGGCGGGCGAGGGCTATGACGCCGTCGGCTCCTCCGGCTCCAATCTCGGACCGACCAGCGGCAAGCTGATCGCGAGGGTGAAGGCCGACTACGAGGCCGCCAGGGTCGCCAACCCGGGTGGCGAGGTGCCCATCGATCTCGTCACCGCCTCTGGCAGCGGCCTCGACCCGCATATCTCGCCGGAAGCGGCTTATTTCCAGGTCGCGCGCGTCGCCAGGGTGCGGGCGATGGACGAGGCTGCGGTGCGTGCGCTGGTCGACCGGCACGTCGAGGGCCGCGAACTCGGCTTCCTCGGCGAACCTGTGGTGAATGTGCTGCGCCTCAACATGGCGCTTGACGAGGCCGGCTCGTAAACTGAAATGGGCGTCTCCGGCCGGCTGGAAGGCTGGCCGGAGCAGTTGGATGGATGTTCATGCCGGACGACAGTCGCGAGAATGATAAAAGACCATCGCCGGATGCCCTGCTGGATCGTGCGGAGCGGGAAACGCGCGGACGCCTCAAGATCTTCCTCGGCGCGGCACCGGGCGTCGGCAAGACCTACGAGATGCTGATGTCCGGCCGGGCGCGGCAGGCCGATGGCGTCGATGTCGTCATCGGCATCGTCGAGACCCATGGCCGCAGGGAAACGGAGGCCCTGGTGGAGGGCTTCGAGGTCGTTGCCCGCCGGAAGGTCGATTATCGTGGCCAGCAACTCGAGGAGATGGACCTCGATGCGATCATCGAGCGCCGGCCGGCGCTTGTCCTCATCGACGAGCTTGCCCATACCAATGTCGCCGGCAGTCGCCATCCCAAGCGCTACCTCGACGTGCAGGAGATCCTTTCCCGCGGGATCGACGTCTATTCGACGCTCAACATCCAGCATGTGGAAAGCCTCAACGATGTGGTGGCGCAGATCACCCGCATTCGCGTGCGCGAAACCGTTCCCGATTCCATCGTCGACCGCGCCGACGACATCGAGATCATCGACATCACGCCTGACGACCTGATCAAGCGGCTGGCGGAAGGCAAGGTCTATGTGCCGAAAACGGCCAGGCAGGCGATGGAGAACTACTTCTCGCCCGGTAACCTGACGGCCTTGCGCGAGCTGGCGTTGCGGCGCACCGCCCAGCGGGTCGACGAGCAGTTGCTCAACCATATGCAGGCCCATGCCATTTCCGGCCCCTGGGCCGCGGGCGAACGCCTGCTCGTCTGCCTCGACCATGGCCCAAAGGGGGCGGGTCTGGTCCGCTATGCCCGGCGACAGGCCGACCGGCTGCGCGCGCCCTGGGCGGCGCTGCACCTCGAAACGCCGCAATCGGCCAGCGCGTCGGACCGGGAAAAGGATCGGCTTGCGGCCAACATGCGGCTTGCCGAACAGCTCGGCGCCGAGGCGGTGACGCTACCGTCTCTTTCACCGTCGCGCGAGATCATCGCTTACGCCAATGCCAACAATTTTACGCACGTTGTCGTCGGTCGGCCAAGCGGCTCGCGCTGGCGGCGGTTCTGGCAGGCGTCGGTCACCCATGACCTGATCCGATATGCCGGCAATATCAGCGTTCACGTCGTCTCCGGCGATGAAAAGGGCGAGGCGGCCCGGCGTGGAGCGAGTGCCGCGCCGGCTCCGCGCCCCTTTCGCATCAAGCCATACTTCCTGAGCGCCGTCTTCGTCGCCCTGGCTGTTCTGGCCGGCATGGCGCTGGACCAGACGCTCGACGTCCAGAACCTCGGCCTCGTCTTCCTTATGGCGGTCCTTGCAGCTTCCGTCCGGAATGGGCTCGGTGCCGGTCTTTTCGCGTCCTTGCTGGGTGCGCTCGCATTCAACTTCTTCTTTCTCGGGCCGAAATATACGTTCACGGTCAGCGATCCGGAGAGCATCGTCGCCCTGTTCTTTTATCTCGGGGTCGCGGTCGTCGTCTCCAACCTGACGGCCGCCGTCCAGCGTCAGGCCGCGGCAGCCCGCCAGCGGGCGCGCACGACGGAGGACCTGTATCTTTTCTCCAAGAAGCTCGCCGGCACGGGTACGCTCGACGACGTGCTCTGGGCAACGGCCTTTCAGATCGCCTCGATGCTCAAGGTGCGGGTCGTCATCCTGTTGCCGGAGAACGGATCGGTGGTTGTGAAGGCCGGCTATCCGCCCGACGATACCTTGCTGGATGCCGATATAGCCGCTGCGAAATGGGCCTGGGAGCATGATCGTCCGGCCGGCCGCGGCGCCGATACGCTGCCGGGTGCCAGGCGCCTCTATCTTCCCATGCGCACTGGCCGCGAGGCGGTCGGTGTCATCGGCCTCGACAACGACAGGCCGGGACCGATCCTCACGCCCGAGCAACAGCGCCTGTTCGATGCCCTGTCGGATCAGGCGGCGATGGCGATCGAGCGCGTGCAACTGGTCTCCGATGTGGATAGCGCCAGGCTCGCGGCGGAGACGGACCGGTTGCGCGCGGCGCTGCTGACGTCGATCTCGCACGACCTCAAGACGCCGCTCGCGGCGGTCATGGGGTCAGCCGACACGCTGAAGGACCTCGGCCTGCAGATGGACGAGGGGGCGAGACGGGAGCTGCTGGCGACCATCATCGACGAATCCGAGCGGCTTAACCGCTTCATCGCCAACCTGCTCGACATGACGCGCATCGGCTCCGGGGCGATGGAGCCGAACTATGCCTGGCATTTCGCCGGCGACATCGTCGGCACGGCCCTGTCGCGGGCCGGCAAGATCGTATCTCTCCACCGGGTCGAGGTCGGCATTCCGCAATCCCTGCCGATGCTGCGGGTCGATCCGATGCTCTTCGAGCAGGTGCTTTTCAACCTCCTCGACAATGCCGCAAAATACGCGCCCGAGGGCTCGGCGATCGGGATTCGCGGCTGGCAGGAGGCGAACGCCATCCTGCTCTCCGTCACGGACGAGGGGCCAGGCATTCCGGCGGGCGACATGGAGCGCATCTTCGACAGCTTCTACCGCGTGCGGAAGGGCGACCATGTGCAGGCCGGAACGGGCCTCGGCCTTTCCATCTGCCGCGGCTTCGTGGAGGCCATGGGCGGCACGATCACGGCGGCGAACCGCGTGGATCGCCCCGGCGCCGTCTTCACGATCTGCATGCCGGTTCCGTCCGAAACGCCTGCAACGGGAGGAAGCGAATGACCGGCATCGCCGTCCGCATTCTGATCGTCGATGACGAGCCGCCGATCCGCAAGCTGCTGCGTGTCGGGCTCTCCACGCAGGACTATGCCGTCATCGAGGCGATGAACGCCAAGGTGGCGATGGAGCTGGTGAAATCGGAAAAACCCGACCTCATCGTGCTCGACCTCGGCCTGCCGGACATGCCCGGCCACGACCTCCTCGCCAAATGGCGCGGGGAGGGGCTGGACCTGCCGATCGTCATCCTGTCGAGCCGCACCGACGAGGCCGGCATCGTGGAGGCGCTGGAGCTTGGCGCGGACGACTACGTGACAAAACCCTTCAGCATGAACGAGCTCACCGCGCGCATTCGCGTGGCGCTGCGCCACCGGCTGCAAAGCCAGGGGGAAAAGCCGGTCTTTCAGGTCGGCGAGCTCTCCGTCGATCTCGTCAAGCGCATCGTCAGGGTGGCGGGCGAGGAAGTGAAGCTCTCGCCGAAGGAGTACGATATCCTGCGCATCCTGGTGCAGCATGCCGGCAGGGTGCTGACCCATCGCTACCTGCTCGAACATGTCTGGGACGGGCTGACCGATGTGCAGTATCTGCGCGTTTATGTCCGCCAGCTTCGGCAGAAGATCGAGCGCGCCCCCGACCAGCCGCGATACATCCTCACGGAGACCGGCGTCGGCTATCGGCTCGCCGATGCGAGCTGACGCCTCACCCGTCACGAAGCCTTACGCTGCCCGGGATCACCTCGCGCTGGAGAACGTCGTCGTGGACCTGCCGTCCCAATCGCAGCACAAGTTCCTGCTATCTTATCGCCATGGCGAACGCGGCCAGCGCTCCTGTGCAAGCTGCCGCTCGCACATGGTTCCAGAACACCCATCGGTCGAGAAAAGTCGCCCAGAATGCAATGCCGTCCGACCCCTCGCCGCTTGCGGCGAGGACCTCGTTCATCGGCACGTTGATGGTGACGGTGACAACGATGTTGCCGGCGAGATAGAGCCCGGCGCCGATCAGGACCCAGGAAGGCCTGGCCGACCAGCCCAACAGCGCAGCAGCGACCAAGATCAGCGCAAGCAGCGCCGTACCCATGAAAATCGTGAGAAAGAGCGGGTTTTGGATCACCACGTTGATATGGTTCATTGCCGCAATGCCTTGTGGGGCGGGCAATTTCGCCAGCGCCGGCATCACCGAATTGGAATAGGCAAAGAACAGGCCGGCCATCATCCCGCTGCCAAGCAGGGCCAGCAGGGTGATCACGGGAACGAGCATTGAAAGCATGTCTGCTTCCCTTCATATCAAGAGTTGAATGGCGATTTACGCAGGCTTTGCCGGGTTCCCGGTGACCGCTCGCCGCAGTTTCATCGGTATCAGTGCGCATGCCTTCCAGAACCGACGCCCCAAGAGGATTCCTCATATTGATAAACGTGATAAATCCTCATATTATGCCTGTCAAGGAAAATATGAAGGATACTCATATATGCCGGCGGCAACGTCACCTGCATCATCGATCCGCAAGGAACCGACACAGCAGCGCAGCCGAGAGCGCGTCGAGCGCATGCTGGCGGCCGCGCGCGACCTGATTGCCCAATATGGCAGCGATGCGATGAGGATGAGCGAGGTCGCCGAGCGTGCCGGCGTATCCATCGGCTCGCTCTATCAATTCTTTCCCGACAAAAGTGCCATCATCCGCGCGCTGGCCGAGCGCTTCACGGTCGAAAACCGCGCCTGCATTGATGCAGAGCTTGCCGGCGTATCGAGCGAGGAGGACCTGCTTGCTGCGTTTGCCCGGCTTATCGATGCCTACTATACGATCTGCCTGGCCGAGCCGGTGATGCGCGAAATCTGGTCGGGTACGCAGGTCGACAAGACCCTGCGCGAACTTGAGCTTGCAGACAGTCGTGCAAGCGCGGAATCCTTGGCGCACGTTTGGCAACGCTTGCAGCCGGAAGCCGACCCCACCCGGCTGACCGCCACGGCATTTCTCGTCTGGCAGCTCGGCGAAGCGACGATGCGATTGGCGATTTCCGTCGATCGCGCCGAAGGCGATCGGCTCGTCGAAATCTACAAGCGTATGGCTCTGAGAGAACTGATGGCGAATTCCACGACCCCGCCCGGACGATCGACAGTATCGCCAGCACCTTGATGAGCGCGCCGATCAGCGCCGACGGGCGGCCAGCCGCGATAGATCTCCACCGGCTGAGGAACATGACCGCTCCGGCATCGATACATTTCTTTGCAAGGACTGCGGGATGATCGCAGCGGTGATTTATGCACCGTCACCAATGATACGACTGATCAACCTTGGCATCCGCCTTGTCGACGCCGATGTGCTTGAGGCGGGCGACGCATTCGGATCGACCGGCATGCAAAGCTCGTCCTGGTTCAGTTGCCGCTCTCGCTGGCGACGGTCATGGCCGGTGAGAATCAGGCGATCATGATATCGCTTTTCATAGTGGTGGTTGGCGTCGGCGGCCTCGGCTGGCTCACGAGCTGCGCCAGCTCGATCACCGGCCTTTCTTTTCCCAGTACAGCTCTTCCACTTGCACGAGATGATCCCGCATAGCATCTCCTGCTGCTGTCGGATCACGAGCGGCGATTGCGTCATAAATCTTCTTGTGGGCCGTTATCGCCATCTTTCTCGATTCTTCGCCACTGTTGGTGGCGGCCCGCTGCTCCGCCAGCCATTCGACGAGGCCGGCATGAAGCGCTGTGAAGATTGGATTGCGGGCGATTTGTGCAATTACGAAATGGAACTGGACGTCAGTCTTCTCAAAGGCGTCAGGATCGCTTTTTGAAAGTTTGTTTGCGCGCAGTGCTGCCGAAAGCGCGGCTATGTCATCCGGGGTGGCAACGCGGGCAGCGTGTTGGGCAAGCGCGCTTTCGAACAGCATTCTCGCCTGTTGGAAATTTCGCATGCCGTCGGGTGCGGCAAGGAGGTGACGCGCAAGGCCCGAGAGCTCGCCAACCAGCGCCGACGGCGTTGGCGTGGCAACGCGTGCGCGCTCACCAGCCTTCATCGATATCAGACCCATCCGCCTCAACGCAAAAAGAGCCTCGCGTATCGACGGACGGCCGACGCCGAAGTGATTCATCAGATCGCGTTCGGAAGGCAGAAAGTCGCCTGGCTTGAACTCACCGGAATTAATCGCCGCCTCGAGGTGATCTATGACATCCTCATATAGTCTGCGGCGCTTGAGGGGGACGCGGTCTTCCATAAGACGGGACATGACACTTGCGGCAATCGCCGCCTCCAAATTATTCAGCCGGTAATCTTCCAAAGCGGAAGGAAAGGAATTTCGTTGCTGCGATAACGCTTAAGCGGTGGCGCATATGCTCGAAGGAAATATCGGTAAGTCAAGTTCGGTGCGCGGTTTCTGCGGGAAGCTCGTTCTCTCCAGGCCACCTCATTCATCGTTCTCGGTATAGGATGCTGACCATCTAACGGGATAATATGGTAACAATGAACAAGTTCAAGCTGATCTAGGCTTCTCCCCACATCTCATCATCGCGATCGGATGTCATTCCCGCTTCGCCGGGCCTCGGGAATGAAGGCAAAGCCTTGACCTTGCTGTGATGGTATAATAGCATGATATTATAACTTCTCAATTCCTTTCCTGTGGGCGGGAAGGTTTATGCGCGCGATAGCGCTTCATGCGATCAGGGGAGCCAAGTGTCGAGATGAGATCCGGGAGGGATTCTGGTGCAGCGCGCGGCCGGCGGTATTTGCGGTTTCAGTCTCCGCTATTCTCACTTCGGAAGCGGTGCACTCGATCTGGAGGAAAACAATGAGCATAGCCATGGTAACCGGTGCTGGCAGCGGCATCGGTCGTGTTGTCGCACGCAAACTGATCGACGATGGATTCACGGTTCTTCTAGTCGGGCGGAGAAAAGACAAGCTCCAGGAAACAGCCGATGGCGCCAGCGATGAAAACCGCGCCGTACCCTTTGCCTGCGACGTCACGGACCCTGCGTCGGTAGAGACGTTGTTTTCCTTCGTGGAAGACCGATTCGGCCGCCTCGACGTTCTGTTCAACAATGCAGGCATCAGCGCGAAGGGCGCCCTTCCCGATGAGCTCTCGATCGAGGATTGGACACGGGTGATATCGACCAATCTCACCGGCGTCTATCTCGTCGCCCGAGGCGCTTTCTCCTTGATGCGCAGGCAGTTGCCGCAAGGTGGTCGCATCATCAACAACGGATCGGTATCCTCCTATGTACCGCGCCCCCATGCGATCGCTTACAATGCATCCAAGCATGCGGTCACCGGTATTACCAAGTCTCTGTCGCTCGACGGGCGCCCCTTCAATATCGCCTGCGGACAGATAGATATCGGCAACGTGCGGACCGAAATGGTTTCCGAGATCGTCAGCGGCATCCGACAGGCAGACAATTCCCTTCGTTCCGAGCCGACCTTCGAGGTCGCGCACGTTGCTGATGCCGTCTCCTACATGGCCCGGCTTCCTCTCGAGGCAAACGTCCAGTTCATGACGGTGATGGCGACGACTATGCCTTATATCGGACGCGGATGACTCTTTAGTCCGGCTTGGAAAGCGGCGCCGGCCAAGCCGCAAAACCCTTCGCTCGATTTGCCATAATGGGGTACTTATTATACCATGAGGTGTCGTTGGTTCGCCGGCGATATGAAAATTGGAATGAGCGATGACATGAAGAAAGAACGACCGCCGAACGACAAGACCGCTTATGCGGCCGCGCAGCCCGATGCCGACCAATTGCACGCTTTTCTCTCCAGCCGGACGGGCGAACCTCGCCGATTCAACGCTTCCAAGGAGATGTGGCCGGACACTCCGGCACTGGGATACAGATTGCAGCAAGCCGTTCACGACGCGTTGATCGAGAAGGGCAGTCGGCTTGCGGGGTATAAGATAGGCTGTATATCGCCGGAATCGCAGCAACCTTTTCACTTGGACGAACCGATCTACGCCAGAATTTATGATCAGACTCGGTTCAAGACATTGGGGCAAGCGCTGTCGCTGCCGCTAATAAACCCGTCGATCGAATGCGAGATCGCTTTTCGGCTCGGTAGCAGTCCACAGCCGGATACCGTGGGAGACATTTCTGAAGAGGAATTGACCGAGGCGATCACCGAAGCTTTCATCGCATGCGAGGTGATTGATAACCGATATGACATGACGCTTTCGCAGATCGGCGCAGCGGCTCTGCTTGCGGACGATTTCCTGCATGCGGCCTTTGTGCTCGGCCCGTCTCGTACGGAGTTCGATCGGAAGCTATTCCAAAATCTGCGGGCGCGAGCCGAGATCGATGGAGTGGTATCGACTGAAGCGCCTCCCTTCAATCTCTCGCCGCTGGCGGCGTTGCGATGGCTCGTGAAGAAAGTTCATGGCCACGGCGGCAGACTTGGGGCTGGCCAGATCGTGATGACCGGCTCGCTGCTAAGGCCTGGCCCCGTCCGGAACGGCTCTGCGGTCAGGATTGAGGTCGAAGGGTTTGGCCATTTGGAAGCATGAGGCCGGCCGGGTAATAGCCGGGCATCCTTCCACGATTCATCGTTCGCTGTGCCGCATTTCGTTCCCCATGTCATTGGCAGGAATGGCTCGCCACGACCCAATTCGCAGCATCATGACCGCATTCCGCAAGGACCTGCGTTCGAAGGCGGCCTCGAGGCGTTATCCAATAAACTGTGGCTCGGGCAGACCGCGAACGCCAACGCCGATCGCAAAAAGCCCGCCCGAAAGCGGCGCTTCTCGCAGCTGCCGATCATCGAGACCGGCACAGACGGAGGTGACGTAGAGAACATCGTGATCCGGGCCGCCGAAGGCCGGGCACGACGGTCGCGGCACGGGGGTGCGGATGATGCGGTCGATATCGCCATCTGGCCGGAACCGGGTGACTTTGGCGCCATCGTGATGAGCGACCCATAAGCACCCATCTTCATCCACAGTGGCGCCGTCCGGCGCACCGTCGCCTTCACCGAATGCAAGGAATACCCTTTGGTTTGATATATTCGCATCGTCCGGATCGAAATCGCAAACGAAGATCTTTCGTTCGTGAGAACAGCCGAAATACATTCGATCCCCCGAGGGGGACCAGGCTATCGTGTTGACAACCGTCAGCCCCTCGACCTTTTTCGTGCAGGTGAGATCGCCATCCAGGCAGAAAATGGCGGCCGTGCCGGGAGCGCGATCTTCGCTGACCGTCCCCGACCAGAAGCGTCCCTGGCGATCGCAACGACCATCGTTGAAGCGGACATTCCGCTGCCCGGCGATGGGATTTGCAATCGGGCTGCTCCGCCCGGACTTGAAGTCGAAGAAATGAAAGCCGGATCTTGTCGCGATGACCGCTCCTCCTTCTTTGCGCAACGCTATCGACCCGACATTTTCGTCCAGGTTCCACTGGACGTCCCGGCCCGTTGAAGGATCGAAGCGGTGGATGGCGCAACCGCGGATGTCCACCCAATAGAGAGCCTGCTCCCCGTCGGACCAGACTGGAGACTCGCCGAGAAGTGCCGGCACGCGGCGCACGCATTCAACATCGAACATGATCGTGAACTACCGATAGAAATAGTTGGGCAGGAACAGCACGAGATCGGGCCAGTAGGTGATGACCGCCAGAGCGGCCAGGAGAGCGATGAGGAAAGGCCATGTCTCCCTGACGAAGGTCCCCATGTTGATCCCTGTCATCGCCATGACCATGAACATCAGCATGCCGATCGGCGGGTGGATGAGCCCGAGATTGATGTTCAGGCTGACGATGACGCCGAATTGCACCGGATCGATCCCGAGGGCCTGAACCACGGGCATCAGGATCGGGATCACGATGACCAGGATCGGGATCGGCTCCATGAAGGCGCCGAGGAACAATAGGCCGACATTGACGACAAGCAGGAAGACCCAGGGCGATGTATGCGTGGCCGCGATGAAGTGCGCCATCGTTGCGGGCAGGTTCTCGCGCGCCAGGATCCAGCTGAACAGAACCGCCGAGGCGAGAATGAACATGATCTGGGCCGAATCGACGGATACGCGCAGCAATATTCCTGGAATCGCGCGGACTTTGAGCTCACCAAGAGCGAGCCCCGCGACGAGCGCATAGGCAGCCGCGACGATTGCAGCCTCCGTCGGCGTAAAGAACCCTCCGAATATGCCGCCAAGGACAATCACGGGGAGCACGAGAATTGGAATGGACTGAGCCAGCAGCTGCAGCAATGTTCCCCATCCGGCCCACTCGGTGACCGGGAAATTCCGACGCTTTGCGACGATACGGATAGCGATGATGAGAAAAATCGCCATCAGGAGTCCCGGCACGAAGCCGGCCATGAACAATTGTCCGACCGACGTATTCGTGAGCCCCCCATAAACCAGCATGGGAATACTCGGCGGAATGATCGGCCCCAACGTCGCAGACGCCGCCTTGATGGCTCCGGCAAAGCCCAGTGGATAGCCGGCACCTTTCATCATGCCGATCTCGACACGGCCCAGAGCGGCCATATCCGCGACCGCCGAACCGCTGATCCCCGCAAAGAAGACGCTGGATATGACCGTCGTGATGGCCAGGCCGCCGGGGAAATGGCCGACCATGGCCTTGGCAAGGGTGACAAGCCGCTGGATGATGCCGCCATGCGCCATGAATTCGCCGGCCAGGAAAAAGAACGGTATGGCGAGGAGCAGGAATTGATCCGTGCCCGCCCCGAGCTGCTGGGCGACGACGATCAGCGGAATATTGCCGTTGAGGACGAGATATCCGATCGATGTCGCCAGCATTGCGTAGGCGACGGGAATGTTCAAAGCCAGCAGGACAACGAAGACCAAGAAGATCATCCACAACATCGTCAGTCTTCCTTTCTTTGCAGTCGGCCAACGATGTTGACGATCAGGTAGACGAGTCCGAGGCCGAAGCCGACGGGCACGCTGGCGTAAAGAAAGGACCGCGATATCTCCATCGCCGGATAGCGCAGAAACACGGTCTGCCGGCTGATGAGAACACCTTGCCAAATTGCTGTGGCGGAGCAGACAAGGATGACGGCATGGCGGAACACGTCAAGAAGGACGCCAAGGCGTGGGCCGACCGCCATGCGAAGCGTGTTGATCGACAGGTGGCTGTCTTCCTTCTGCGCGTAGGCGGCCCCCACATAGATCATCCATGCGAACAGCAGGACGGCGAACTCTTCCGCCCAAATGATGGCCGTGCCGAGAAAAACCCGGCACAGAACCTGAACAAAGATCGCAAGCGACATGAAGGTCATGATGACGATCAGGCACCCGGATACGATTTTATCCATAAAGCGCAATATGGATCCGGCGGGGGAAGACCCGCGCGTTGCAAGTGGCTGCATCATGGCTACTTCGTATCCACGATCCGCTGATAAAGACCGGGTTTCCAGTTCTTCTCGAATTTCTTGTAGACGTCGGCGGTCGCAGCCTTGAAGGCGGCTAGGTCGGGCGTCGTGACGACGACCCCATGCTTGGCCATTTCATCGAGCGCCACCTGGTCGCCATCGATCGTCAGGTCGGACTGATAGTCTCCGGCCTCGCGGGCGGCATCCCGGAGAATCTTCTGGAATTCCGGAGACAGGCTCTGGAAGAGCTGCTCGTTGATGACGACCACCTGATTCTGCATGATGTGCGACGTCAGGCTGATGTTGTCGACCACTTCCCACATGGAGCGGGCGGCGTAGGTATTGGCAGGGTTGTCCAGGCCGTTGATCACGCCGGTCTGCAGGCTGGTATAGACTTCCTTGAAATCCATCGGGATGACGTTGGCTCCCATTGCCGCCATCGTGTCGACGTAGATGGTGGTCGGCTGCATGCGGATCTTCTGCCCTTTCAGATCATCGGGGCCATGGACGGCGAAGCCCTTGGTCGCGACGTGCCGGGCGCCGAAGAACCACCCCATATCGAGAATGCGAATGCCGGTCTGGGAGATCAGGTCCTGATTGAGTTCATCTCCGATCGGCCCGCGGACGACGCTCATCATATGATCCACGTCGCGCCAGACGTAGGGTGCCGAGAAGGCTTCCAGGCTCGGCAGGAAGCGGCCCAACGCACCGGAGGAACCCATGTAGAGGTCGATCGTGCCGAACTGGACGCCTTCGATCGACTCCTGTTCCGTGCCGAGGACGCTGTCGGCGAAGAGCTGCAGCTTGAGCGCCCCGTGCGTACGCTCGTCAACGAGCTCGGCCATCTTCTCCATGCCCTTGTACGAAGGCTGGCCCGTCGCCTGGATAGATGCGAACTTGAGAACCCGGCTCTCCTGGGATTGCGCAGGCGCCACCAAGCCGAGGCAACCAGCCGCCGCGACGGCCATGATGGATAGTCTTCTGAGATAGTTCATTTCACTCCTCCTTGATCGTCAGGCATCAGCGCCACCCCTCCTCAGAGATCACGATGAGCCCTGGCTTCGCACATGCATTCGCGCCGGTTGCCACCACTGATGCAGCCTCGGCGGGAAAGTCCTCTTTTATAGCATGTAATCCTGTTGACCTGTTATACCAACATACCATATAGAAACTCATCTGCAATAGTGTCGTGACACGTTTATTCTGGAGGAGTGCGATCGTGGTCGAAGTTCTGGATGCGGCGGGCATAACCGTTGGTTCGCAGGCGCTAGCCGATTTTTCAGCAGCCATATTCAGAGCCGCCGGCATGCCTCAGGCCTATGCCGAGAGTGAAGCGGATATGCTCGTCTGGGCAAACCTGCGCGGCATAGATTCGCACGGTGTGCTGCGCGTTCCCTGGTACATCAAGCAGATCGATGACGGCGACCTCGTGCCTGACGCGAAGATCGAGATCGTACGGGAGACTGCTGCGACAGCCCTTCTCGATGCGCATCGCGCACCGGGGCCGGTTGCGACCATGGCCGGCGTCGACAAGGCGATCGAGAAGGCGAAAGCGAGCGGCACTTCATGGGTGGTCGTGCGCAGTTGCACGCACAATGGCGCTCTTGCCTATTATACCGAGAAGATCGCCAAGGCTGGCCTGATCGGAATGACGACGGTGTGCAGCCCGGCGAACATGGCGCCCTTCGGGGCCAAAGCCGCAGGTCTGCACAACAGTCCCATCTCGATCGGCATTCCGGCTCAAAGACATGCTCCGATCCTGCTGGATATGGCGACGAGCGTCGCCGCCGGGGGCAAGATTTATCATGCAGCAGATCGAGGTGTGCCAATTCCAAAAGGCTGGGCGCTCGACAAGGACGGCAACGATACCACCGATCCCAACCAGGCGAAGATCTGGTTGCCTCTCGGCCCCAAGGGGTCCGGGCTTGCGATGATGTTCGAATGCTGGTCCAGCCTTCTCGCGGCCAATCCGCTTTGCACGCCCCGCATCACCGACCCGACGAGTGAAAGCCAAGCGCAGAACGCCATGGTTATGGCCGTCGATGTGACGGCGTTCCTGAAGTTTGAGGAATATTGCCAACTGGTGGATGATCTGATTGACGGCATCAAAAGTCTTCCGCCGTCCGGTCCGGGTCCTGTGATGGTCCCGGGCGAACTGGAAAATGGTCTCTGTCAGGAGCGAACACAAAAGGGCATCGTCCTGCCGGAAGGAACGACAAGCCGGCTTGAAGTCGTCGCCAAGCGCTTCGGGATCGTGACACCCTGGTAAGCGATGTGCTCGCGCCTTGATCGCTGCCCAATGGGGTGTGCTTGCCCAGGAACTCGCTGCAACGCCGGTCTTGCGGAGGTGATGGCTGACGGCGCATGATCGTCGCCTGCATTCTCGAAGGCTTTTCTTCATGGCCGGCGTGAGGAATTAGGACAGTGCCCGCAGTTTTGCGCCTGACGAGGAAGGCAGCGTTGCCCTCAGCCGCCAAATAGGTACCCCACCGGCTGCGGCCGCACGGTTCCTTCCTCGCGCAGGAGAAACAGCGCATCGAGGTGCAGACGGCGCGCGAGTTCCGGACCGAGAACCATCAGCGCGGTCGCCCATGCGTCGGCTTCGGCGCAGGTGCGCGCAACGACGGTGACGGAGGCGGGAGGCGAGAGGAGGGGCGCGCCGCGACGCGGGTCCATCGTGTGCGAAAGACGACGGTTTCCGACGTCGACCCAGTGCCGATAGTCGCCCGAGGTGGCCACCGCGGCATCCTGCAAGGCAAGGATCGAATATGGCGCCCGGCGCTTACGGTCCGGTTCCTCCACCGCGATGGCCCAGGGTTCGCCGTCGGGGCGCAGGCCGAGCGCCCGCATTTCGCCGTCGATACCGACCAGTCCGGAAGCGATGCCGAAGTTGCGTAGCGTTTCGGCCAGCCGATCGACACCGTGGCCCTTGGCTATCCCGTTGAGATCGAGGGTGACCGGGATATCCTTTCTGATCCTGCGACATTCGAAGTCCAGCTCAAGTACCTCATGGACAGGCCGGCGCGGAGCCGCAAATGCCTTCTGGACGAGATTCCGGTCGGCCGCTGCCGGGCCGAAACCCCAGGCATTCACCGCATCGCCGACGCCGATGTCGAAGGCGCCGCCGGAGGTGCGGCCGATGTCGAGCGACAGGCGCAACACCTCCATCAGCCGTTCCGGCACAGTCACCCATTCGCCGGCCGGAGCAGCGTTGAGGCGCATCAGATCGCTGTCCGGCTTCCAGGTGGACATCTGCGCATCCACTTCGTCCACCGCGGCCTGGAGCGCGCAGCGAACCGGTTCGGGGTCGAACCGTTCCGGCCTGTAGAACAATGCCGACCAGCGTGTGCCCATCGTGGGTCCGCTCAGCGCGTATCGCCCGGGATCAATAGACATCTTCGACATAGCGTCCTTCCGCTTTGAGCAGGGCGGGCGACAGGCCGATGGGTGCCAGAACGTCGGCGAGCGCGTCGGAGACCCCGGCTGCCATGCCGCGTCCGCCGCAAACCATGATTTTCGCCCCCTTTCGGACCAGCCTTGCGATTTCGGCGGCCTCCTCGCGTAAGGCATCCTGCACATAGCGAGGCATCTGTCCGCGCGAAAAGGCCGTCGCGAGTTGCAGGAGGCGGCCTTCCCGCTGCCAGGCGGCCAGCTCTTCGATATAGAGAAAGTCGCTGCCAGGGTGACGCATCCCGAAAAACAGGTGGATCGGACGGTGCCGCGCGTTGGCGCGCACGAAGCCGGCCAGCGGCCCGATCCCCGTTCCTGCGCCGATAAGGATCAGCGGCGCGCCCCCGCGGCCGGCGTGAAAGCCGGCATTGGTGCGGAGAAAGCCGTTTATGGTGTCGCCAACCTCCAGTTCGAGGAGCTGCCCCGAGCACAGGCCGGCGGGATGTTTCCTCACAACGATCTCGATGAAGCCGTCGCACCGTCCCGAGGCCAGCGAATAAAATCTCGGTACGGCCGAACCTGCGGGCAGGACGCCGAGCAGATCTCCCGCCGAGAAACGGCCGAAGCCGCCGCCTGCAAGCGCCCGCCACCGCGAAACCTTCGGCAAGGAAAATCGCAGGATGGCCGTCGACGCCTGCACCTCCGCTCCGTAATTGCGGCGTGAAACGAGCGTCAGGGAAAGGACGGCAGGCGGAACCGGCTGGTGGACGAGTTCCAGCTCGACATCCATCGCCGCGCCGAGCAGCCGGCCCCAGCGGGCGAAATCCTGCGCCGACTGGCGGTCGATGCTGTCGAACGGCACCAGCATGGGCCAGCCCCTGGCTTCCGCCGTCTCGGCAATCGCCCGCGCGAAGGCGCAATAGGCGGGAAAGCTGCGGTCGCCAAAACCGAGAACGGCGAGGGAGATTGCGGGCGGAGCAGGAAGCGATCGCAACCGGTCGATGAACCCCTTCGCCGAGGCCGGCGCATCGCCGTCGCCATAGGTGGCGGCGAGGATCAGGATGCGTTGCGCCTTTGTGTAACGCGCGGGGTCGAAGGAAGACATCGCCGCGACATGAACGGTCTGGCCCGCATTCGTCAGCGCGGCATGCAGCGTTGCGGCGAAACCCCAGGTACTGCCGCCCTCGCTGCCGACGAGGATGATCGTCTCGGCATGACCGGCGGTGACGTTGCCGCGAATGCGGGGCCTTGCGCGCCATCCTGCAAGCCAGAGGATGAAGCCCGTCACAGCCATTGCGGGCACGCCAAGCGCCGTCAGCCCGAGGATGAGCCCGATCCAGGCGGCGCCTTGTCCGGTGTGAAGCATGTAGATGGTCTCGGAGACGCGTTGCCAGCCGGTCAGGTCGTTCCAGGCCAGCAGCGCGCCGGTGCCCTGATCGAGAGTTCCGGTGCCGCGATCGGTCTTGACCGTGAAGACGTCCGCCGCGTCATCGGGCGCTGGAAGCGACAGGCTGCGCAGTTCGGCAGCCGGCGTTTCCCTCAGGAAATCCATCGCCGCAAACGATAGGCCGACACGGCCGCTCGGGTCGGCCTGCATCGTCGATATTGCCGGCCCATCGGGGAGCAGGTCGAAGGTCGAAGCGGTCATCCATGGGCCGGTTGCGGAAGACAGCAGCAGACCGGCGACAGCCACGCGGGCGATTTCGACATGTAGCCGCCCCGAAAGCGGTCCGCGGAGCGGCATGAACCAGCGCCGCCAGCCGCCCGCCCTGCGCGCGACAAGAACGGTGCCGGACACGGCGAGCAGCACCATGGCCGACGCTCCCGCCGCCGCCGCGATGCGGCCGCCGTCGCCCAGGAAGAGCGAACGATGCAGGTTGGTCAGCCACCCTTCCAACCGGTTCGGGTCGGCCGAAGCAATGCCCTGTCCGGTGGCAGGATCGACGACCGCCGCCTGCGGCCTGCCGCCCTCGAACCAATAGGCGGTGATCCGGCCCGACGGTGCCCGCCGGATCTGCTCCACATGGGGATGGACGGCCTGGATATGTTCCGCCAGATCGGCGATCGAAAGCGCCGCCGGGGGCTGCGGCGAGGACAGGCGCTCGGCGGCGGGGAACACCGAGAGGGCTGCGCCGCTCAGGCTGAGCACCAGCAGGAGAAACGCAGCCAGGAGGCCCGGCCAGCGGTGAAGCGCGCGGATCATGACGCCCTCCGGCTACATCGAATAGGAGAAGGCGGCGATGTAGCGCCGTCCGGGCGCCTGGGTCCCCGCGCCGCTCGCCGTCAAGGGAACCGCGACCTCGCCGGGACTGTCGCGCATGTCCTCGACGGCAGCGTCGATATGCAGCGTATAGCCGGCGTCAAACAGCGCATCGGCGAGGTCGAGTGTGATTTCCAGCGTCCGTCCCGCGCCGACGCTGGCCCCCGTAATGCCGTTGATCTCGGCCACGTTGCCGCCGGTCGCCCGATACCATCCCGCCAGATGCTCGTAGTATTTCGATTTGCCGCCAGCCATCCAAAGGCTGCCGGCATAGGCGCCCTTCGCGTCGGTGACGTAGAGTGCGAGATAGGCGCCGTCGCCGCCGTAGTTGCTCAGTGTCGTGGTGAGCGTGACGGGCCGGGCCATGGCAAGGCCCGGGAATGTCAGTGCCGTGCTCAGGGCAAGGGCTGCGATTATGGATTTCATAGTGGCTCCGCCTGTTCAGTCGCGGGTCGCGAACGAAAATGTCCGGACCGGTTTGAGCGGATCAGGCCGGTCGAAAGACGCCGCACCGATCCGCGAAAGGCAACCTGAAGCGTGCGGCTGAGCGTTTCCTGACATTGTGCGGGTTCATGCTTCAGCTTGCCGTCAGGACGGCAAGCCGCGGAAAAGCTCGGCCCCGCCCCCGCCCCACATCGCTGCGATGTGGGGCGGGGGCGGGGCCGGAGAAGAAAAAGGGTCGTGTCGCCTAGCGCAGGCTCATGCGCCGCATCGTCCCGTCACGCCGAACGAACTGATGCCACAACGCCATCAGGGCATGCAGGCCGGCAAGAATGAGGATGAACGTTCCGGCATTCTCGTGCAGCTCGGCGATGAGGCCGGGGCGGCCCTCGACCTTCGCCGCGATTGCCGGAAGCTCCACGCCGAGGAACGATATCGGCACGCCCATGCGCGATGCCGCGTACCAGCCGGTGATCGGCAACCCGATCAGCAGCAGATAGAGCAGGCCGTGGCCGGCCTTTGCGCCGGTCGCAAGCCAGCCGTTCTGCCCATCGCCGGCGGGCGCGCCTTCGGCCAGCCGCAGAATCAGTCGCGGCACGACGAGCGCCAGCACCGCCAGCCCCAGGGTGAAGTGCAACAAGGGCGGGTCCTGCACCATCTCGCGGCCGCCCCTGGCGGTCAGCCAGGCACCGAGCACGAACAAGGCGGTCAGCCAGTGAATGAGGATCATGCCTGTCGAATAACGAAGGGAATTGCCGGACATCGTCTGCTTTCCTGCATCTGGGGTGAAATGGCGCCGTGCGGCCGGTTATTTCACGATGGTCTTCGGCCGTGAGCCCGCCTCGAACAGCCTGTTCGAGGGCAGGACGCCGGAAGCGCCGGTCAGGTCCGATCCGCTCGGTCGCTGCCTGACCCGCGCGTGGTCGTCGTCATGCCTGTCCTTGCGCTTCATCTTGACGACCGAGAGCGTCGCCGGATCGATCCTGGCCTTGAACCGGCGCCCTGTTTCATCGACGCCCCTGATCTCGTAGCAGCCGTCGTCGATCTTGATCCGGCTCACCTGCCAGCCGCGTCCTTCCGCCATCTTCTGCACCGCCTCGCGCGGCTGCCACAGGCTCATGGGGACATGGCAATCGTCGTCGTCGGCCATCGCCGGACCCCAGCCGATCAAGGCCAGGAAGAGAGAGGCCATGGCAATGTGCTTCATCATGTCGTTTGTCCTGCATCATCGTTCATGTGCAGGAAAGGTGGCACTCGTTCCTGACGAATAGCTGAAGCCGTCACGCCTTGTCCGTCAGCCGGCTGACAGGTTTGCCGGCAAGGTTCAGAACAGACAGGACGATGCGTTCATGAGAATCCTTCTGATCGAAGACGATACGATCCTCGGCGCGGCGATCCGCGACCACATCGCCGCCGACAACCATTCGGTCGACTGGGTGACGCGGCTCGACGCGGCCGGCGATCACCTAGACAGCGCCGTTTACGATCTCGTCCTCCTCGATCTCATGCTTCCCGACGGGCGGGGCATCGCCTTCCTGCGCGCGCTGCGCCGCAGGGGTAGCGTGACGCCGGTCGTCATCCTGACGGCGCTGGACCAGATTTCCGACCGGATCGCCGGGCTGAATGCCGGAGCCGACGACTACATGACCAAGCCTTTCGATCTTTCCGAACTGTCGGCGCGGCTGAGCGCCGTGGCGCGCCGCTACAGCGGCAACCCGAACCCGCTGGTCGCCATAGGCAATCTCGAAATCGACCTGGCGGCGAGAACCGTCCTGTGCGACGGCCGGCCGGTCGATCTGACGGGACGCGAATGGGCGCTGTTCGAGGCTTTCGTCCAGCATCCCGGCCAGGTGCTGTCGAAGGGGCAACTGGAGGAGCGCCTTTATGCCTTCGGCGCGCAGGTCGAGAGCAACACCATCGAGGTCCATGTCAGCCGTTTGCGCAAGAAGCTGGGGCACGCCGTCGTCGAGACGGTGCGCGGTATCGGCTATCGGCTGGGAAGCGGGCGATGATCGGACCGCGAAGCCTGCAATGGCGCATTTCGCTCTGGATGGGGCTTGGCATCACCTTGCTCTGGGCATTTGCCGCAGTGGTCACCGCGCAAAAGCTGCGCCATGAGATGAACGAGGTCTTCGACAGCGCGCTCGAAGAAACCGGACAGCGCCTGCTGCCGCTCGCCGTCCGTGATATCGTCGGCCGCGACAGCGACGACGATGCCAGCCAGAGCGTCGCGACGATGCGCGAGCACGACGAATACTTCACCTATGTCGTGCGGGACGGTGAAGGTCGAGTGCTGCTGCGCTCCCACAAGGCGGACCTCTCCGTCTTTCCGCCGTTCACCGGCATGGGTTTTGCGAATACCCGCACGCACCGCATCTATTCCGATGCCGCCCTTCAGGGCACGATCACCATTTCGGTCGCCGAGCCGCTCGCGCGCCGCCGCGCGGTGGCGCGGGACGCGCTGCTCGGCCTGGCGCTGCCGCTCGGCCTGATCGCTCCCATTGGCCTGGTCGGCGTCTGGGGCGTGGTGCGCCTGTCGATGGCGCCGCTCCGGCGTTTTCGGACGCAAACCGAGGCGCGAGGCGCCGGCGACCTGACCCCGATTTCCACGGCGGACCTGCCGTCCGAAGTCCAGCCGAACGCGCAGGCGGTAAATCGTCTGATGGAGCGTCTCGGACGCACACTGGAAGCGGAACGCAGCTTCACCGCCAATGCCGCGCACGAGCTGCGCACGCCGGTAGCCGCCGCGCTCGCCCAGACGCAAAGATTGATCATCGAAACGCCGGATGAAGCCGCGCGCAACCGGGCACGCGACATCGAGACGGCGTTGCGCCGGCTGTTCAGGCTGTCGGAAAAGCTGATGCAGCTCGCAAGGGCCGAGGGTGGACGGCTGCAGGCGGCCGAGCCGACCGATATCGCGGCCATCCTGCGCATGCTCGTCGGCGAAATGACGGAAAGCGCCGACGGTGCCGGGCGGATCGACCTGCAGCTCCCCGAGGCGCCCGTACTCTCGGACATCGATGCGGATGCCTTCGCCATCCTGGCGCGCAACCTGATCGAGAATGCGCTGAAGCACGGCGCCCGCCAGGCGCCGGTTCGCGTGGCTCTGTCGGCCGACGGCGCGCTGCGCGTCGCCAATGCCGGGCCGGCCGTTCCAGCCGATCTCCTCGCCCGTCTCTCCGAGCCGTATGAGCGCGGCCGCACGCAGGCCAGCGGCACCGGCCTCGGCCTTGCCATCGCCAAAGCGATCGCCGCGGGCACGGGCGGCAGGATCGAGCTCACCTCTCCGCGGCCGGGGCATGACGACGGCTTCGAAGCGAGTTTCCGGATAGGCGGGAGAACCTGACGCTCGGCTATTTGAATCTATTCAAGGGCGCTGATCCGGAGGCCTCCCGGGCGGGCGGTACTCCCTCAAAGATTCTCCTTCAGCAAGACTTCGATGCGTATCCGTTCCTGCGATGCCAGAAGCTCGCGGTGATCGGCGCGGGCGCGCATGATGCGTAGCGCGCTGCGCACGGCGTGGCCGGGGTCCTGGGCGATCACGGCATCAATGCGCTCATCCATGAGGGCCTGCTCGCTGAAGGGGGTGCGCTCGTGTGCGACGACGGTGAGGGGGCGGGAGCCCTGCGCACTCCAGACGGCGGACAGCGGCACGCGCGCCTCCGAGCTCAACACATAGACCGCGACGGTATCGGGATTGTGCTGCAAGGTGCGCCGGATGATGAGGTCGGCACGGTTTGCGTCCGCATAGGTTTCGAGCGACGGCAGGGGGTGAAGATGCGGGAACTGCGCGTTGATGATGCTGTCGAAGCCGAGGCGGCGCTGGATGCTGTCGAGCGCCATCATGGTTTCGGCGACGACCATGATCTTGCCCGGCCGGTTTCCGATGAAGCGGCCGGCGATCTTGCCTGCGGTGGCGCCGGCGGCGAAGTTGTCGATGCCGACGTAGTCGGCGCTCTCCAGCCGCTCCTGGCCGGAGAGGAACTGCACGACCTTGACGCCGCGCTCGACGAGCCGCAGCAGCGCGTCGCGCACCTGGGGCGATTCCGGCGCCATGACCGCAACGCCGTCCAACGTATCGGCGCCGATGGCGGAGAGATACTTGGCGACGTGATGCGGATCGTTCATCGGGATCTGGGCGATCTCGACATCCGTGGAATCGGCGTGCAGGATTTCCTTCGCCTCTCCCGCGCGGGCGATGAGCTCGGCCAGATACTGGTCGCCTGAGGTCGGCAGGACGAAGCGGAAGCTGTAAGTCTTGTTGCGTGCCAGCGCCACGGCGGCGGGATTGCGCACGAAGCCGATGCGCTCAATCGCCTCGGCCACTTTCCTGGCCGCCTTCGGGCTGACGTTCGGCCGCTCGTTGAGAACGCGATCAACGGTGGCAAGGCTTACGCCGGCGGCTTCTGCCAGGTCTTTTGCGGTAGGCCGCATTCCACTCTCTCTTCAACGACGCAGGGTCCAGATCGGATTTCTCCAGCAAAAGCAGGTGAAAAGCAAGAATTGGTGTGCGCACCTCAAAATTTGCTTGCATTGAGGTGCGCACCTCAATATGACTCCATGCGTGGCCGGCAGGAGGAATGCGCGCCACGAGGCGGTGCGGAGGAGACAGGCCCGCCGGGAAGTTGTTCCGCGCCATGGGCCCGCAAAGGGCGTTGTCAGCCTTCCGATGGGGTCGGAAGGCGAGGGAGGAGGTCCCCACCATGAAATTTCGTCACGCAAGATCTTTCGCCGCTTTCGGTGCGCTTCTGGCTGCTGGCGCCGCGGGCACGGGGCAGGCGAGCGCCAAGGAACTGACGCTCTGCTGGGCCGCCTGGGATCCGGCCAATGCGCTTGTCGAGCTCAGCAAGGATTTCGAGGCCAAGAGCGGCATCAAGATGAAATTCGAATTCGTGCCGTGGCCGAATTTCGCCGACCGCATGCTCAACGAGCTGAATTCCGGCGGCAAGCTCTGCGACCTGATGATCGGCGACAGCCAGTGGATCGGCGGCGCGGCGGAGAACGGCCAGTACGTCAAGCTCAACGATTTCTTCGACAAGGAAGGGATCAAGATGAGCGATTTCATTCCGGCGACCGTCGTCGGCTATGCCGAATGGCCGAAGAATTCGCCGAACTACTGGGCGATGCCCGCCTTCGGCGACGTCGTCGGCTGGAGCTACCGCAAGGACTGGTTCTCCCGCCCCGAACTGCAGGCCGAATTCAAGGAGAAATACGGCCGCGAGCTGACCGTGCCGAAGACGTTCGGCGAGTTGAAGGACATCGCGCAGTTCTTCCAGAAGCGCGAGATCGACGGCAAGACGGTCTATGGCGCGGCCATCTACACGGAGCGCGGGTCCGAGGGCATCACCATGGGCGTCATGGACGTGCTCTACAGCTTCGGCTTCAAGTACGAGAACCCCGACAAGCCCTATGAGCTTGAAGGCTATGTCAACTCGGCGGAAGCGGTGAAGGGCCTGGAGTTCTACAAGGAGCTCTACGATTGCTGCACGCCGCCCGGCCATTCCGACGCCTACATGTCCGAGGACATCGATGCCTACAAGTCGGGCCAGGTCGCGCTGCACATGAACTTCGCGTTCACCTGGCCGGGCATCAACGCCGACGCCAATGTCGGCGGCGACAAGTCGGGTTACTTCCCGAACCCGGCCGGCCCGGATGGCGCTGCCTATGCGCAGCTCGGCGGGCAGGGCATTTCGGTCGTCTCCTCGTCGGAGAAGCAGGAGGACGCGCTCGCCTATATCAAGTGGTTCGCGCAGCCGGAGATCCAGCAGAAATGGTGGCAGATGGGCGGCTATTCGGCACTCCTGAAGGTGGTCGAGGATCCGGGCTTTGCGACCAGCCAGCCCTATGCGCAGACCTTCCTCGATTCCATGGCCATCGTGCAGGACTTCTGGGCCGAGCCGAGCTACGCCTCGCTGCTGCAGGCCGCGCAAAAGCGCTTCCACGACTATGTCGTCGCGGGCCAGGGCACGGCCAAGGACGCGCTCGACGGGCTCGTCAAGGACTGGACGCAGGTCTTCGACGACGAAGGCAAGTACTGACGCCATCGGCCGGGCCCGCGCCTCCCAGCGGGCCACGGCGCGGCGGGAGCCGGGGAACTGCCCCGGCTCTGCCGCCGCCCATGCTGCTATAGGGGAATATCAATGCTGAAATCATCCGTGGACCGGGTCGCCGAGGCGACGCCGCATGCCATCGCCGGACGTATGCGCGGCCTGTCCGACCGCGCGCTCGCCTGGCTCTTCGTCGCACCGTCGATCGTGCTGCTGCTGGCGGTCAATATCTTCCCGCTCATCTGGACGATCCGGCTGAGCTTCACCAATTTCCGGGTCAACCGGCCCAATGCCGCGGTCGAGTTCGTCGGCCTCAAGAACTACCTGAATATCCTGTCCGACCGGGATATCTGGCTGACCATGCAGGCGACGGCGCACTTCCTGATCTGGACCATCGTGCTTCAGGTCCTGATCGGTTTCGCGCTTGCCTATCTGATCAACAAGAAGTTCCGCGGCAACGACCTGTGGACCACGATCATCGTGCTGCCGATGATGCTGAGCCCGGCGGTGGTGGGCAACTTCTGGACCTTCCTCTACCAGCCGCAGATCGGCCTCTTCAACTATGCGGTCGGCTTCCTGACCGGCGCGGACCCGTCCAGCTTCTCTATGATCGGCGACGTGGCGCTCGCCCCTTGGGCCATCGTCATCGTCGATACCTGGATGTGGACGCCCTTCGTCATGCTGATCTGCCTTGCGGGCCTGCGCTCCATTCCGCCGAGCATCTACGAGGCGGCCGAATGCGACCGCGCCAGCAGGTGGCGGCAGTTCTGGACGATCACCATCCCGCTCGTCCTGCCCTTCCTGATGCTCGCCGTGCTCTTCCGCGGCATCGAGAACTTCAAGATGTTCGACCTCGTCGTGCAGCTCACCGGCGGCGGGCCCGGCTCGATCACCGAACTCACCTCGATCAACCTCAAGCGCGAGGCCTTCGAGAAGTGGCGCACGGGCTATGCCTCTGCCTATGCCGTCATCCTCTTCGTCACGGTCTTCGGCCTCGCCTCGATTTACGTCAAGGCGCTCAACAAGGTGAAACAACGATGAGCAGCTATTCCGTCACCGAACCGTCGCTGCGGCAGAAATGGGTCGCGGGCATCCTGGTCGTCGGCTACGCGCTGATCACCATCCTGCCGCTCATCTGGATCATCGCCACGGGCTTCAAGACGCCCTCCGACGCCATCGCCTATCCGCCGAAAACCTTCTTCACGCCGACGGTCGAGGGCTACGTCAACGTCTTCACCACGCGCACCCGGCTTTCGCAGGAGCAGTTGCAGGCGCTCGGCGAGCCCACGACCTGGTACGACAAGCTGGTGCGCAAGGACGGGCTCGTCATTTCCGGACCCTCGCGCTTTGCCGAGCGCTTCACCAATTCGGTGATCATCGGCTTCGGCTCGACGGTGCTGTGCATCGTGCTCGGGACAGTGGCGGCCTACGCCTTCTCGCGATTCAAGGTGCCGCTGAAGGACGATCTTCTCTTCTTCATCCTTTCGACGCGCATGATGCCGCCGATCGCCGTCGCCATCCCGATCTTCCTGATGTTCCGCTCGCTCGGCCTCAGCGACACCCATGCCGGCATGATCCTGCTGTATACGGCGGTGAACCTGTCGCTCTCCGTGTGGCTGCTCAAGGGCTTCATCGACGAGATTCCCGTCGAATACGAGGAGGCGGCGCTGATCGACGGCTATACCCGCTTCCAGGCCTTCTACAAGGTCGTGCTGCCCCAGGCGGCGACCGGCATCGCCTCCACCGCGATCTTCTGCCTGATCTTCGCGTGGAACGAATATGCCTTTGCGGTGCTGCTGACATCCGGCAACGCCCAGACGGCCCCGCCCTTCATTCCCACCATCATCGGCGTCAGCGGCCAGGACTGGCCCGCCGTCGCCGCCGGCGCGACGATCTTCCTCGTGCCGGTCATGGTGTTCACCATCCTTCTGCGCAAGCATCTCCTGCGCGGCATCACCTTCGGAGCAGTCCGCAAATGACACGATTTTTCAACGGCCTCCTGCATTTCCGGCGTAGCGCCTGGGAAATGCTGGCCTCGGTGCTGATCGCGGCGGGCGTCGTCATGCTCATGCAGCCCTTCGCGCTCGCGCTCTATTCCTGGTCCTTCGTCGTAACCCTCCTCGGCACGGTGATGTTCATCATCGTCAGCCATTTTCCGGAGTAGGCCGATGGCGCAAATCAGGATCCAGAACGTACGCAAGGAGTTCGGCGCCTTCACCGCCGTCCGCTCCTCCACCTTCACCATCGAGGACGGCGAGTTCTTCATGCTGCTCGGCCCCTCCGGCTGCGGCAAGACGACGACGCTGCGCATGATGGCGGGCCTCGAACTGCCGACCTCCGGCGAGATCTTCATCGACGGCGAGGAGGTCGGCATGAAGCCGGCGAGCCAGCGCGATATCGCCTTCGTCTTCCAGATGTTCGCGCTCTATCCGCATATGAACGTGCGCAAGAACATCTCCTATCCGCTCGTCAGCCAGGGCATGAAGCGCGAGGCGGTGAACGCCCGCGTCGCGGACGTCGCCCGCATCCTCAGGATCGAGCATCTTCTCGACAAGCCTGTCGGGGGTCTTTCCGGCGGCGACCGCCAGCGCGTGGCGCTCGGCCGCGCCATCGTGCGCCGGCCGAAAGCCTTCTTCATGGACGAGCCGCTCGGCGCGCTCGACGCGGAGTTCCGCGAGCATATGGCCGAGGAATTGCGCGCGCTGCACGACCGCATGGGCGCCACCACCGTCTATGTCACGCACGACCAGCTCGAAGCGATGCAGATGGGCGACAAGATCGTCGTCATGAACCATGGCGTCGTCGAGCAGTTCGGCAAGCCGCAGCAGATCTACGACTGGCCGGCGACGAAGTTCGTCGCCCAGTTCATCGGCTCGCCCTCGATGAACTTTCTCGACTTCGAGGGCATGATCGGCATCGGCGGCGACAGCGTCGAGCTCGGCGGGGCAAAGGTCCACGTACCCGCCGCGCGGGAAGGCCGCGCCGGCCGCCTGACGCTCGGCGTTCGCCCCGAGCATGTGACGTTCCGCGACGACGCCCCCTATCGCGGCCGCGTGAGCGCCGTCGAATATCTCGGCACGACGCAGATCGTCACCCTTTCGACGGAGCACGGCGACGTCAAAGCCCGTATCTCCTCGGGGCAGGCGGTGCGCGAGGAGGAGCTGGTCGGCCTCGATTTCGACGCGCGCACCCTCTCGCTCTTCGATGCGGAAAGCGGCAAGGTCCTCATTTCCGAGGGCAATGAAGGAGTGCTCGCCCATGGCTGAGGTCGTGCTTGAAAACGTGACGAAACGGTTCGGTGCAACGGTCGCCCTCGACAATGTCTCGCTGACGGTGCCGGACGGCTCCTTCGTCGTCCTGCTCGGCCCGACGGGCGCGGGCAAGACGACGACGCTGCGCATGGTCTCCGGCCTCGACGTTCCCGACAGCGGAGAGGTCTACATCGACGGCCGGCCGATGAAGGGCCTCCAGCCTGCCGAGCGCAATGTCGCCATGGTGTTCCAGCAATATTCGCTTTATCCGCACCTCACCGTTCGCCAGAACCTGGAGTTTCCCCTGAAATCGCCTCTCCTGAAGACGCCGAAGGCGGCGATCGAGCGGAAGGTCCAGGAGGTCGCCGAGGTGCTGCAGATCGCCCACAAGCTGGAGAACAAGGCGACGGCGCTTTCGGGCGGCGAGATGCAGCGTGTCTCCATCGGCCGTGCGCTGGTGCGCGATCCCAGGATATTCCTGATGGACGAGCCGCTGAGCTCGCTCGATGCGAAGCTCCGCGCGGACCTGCGCATCGAACTGAAGCGCATCCAGGCGAAATCCGGCGCGACGCTGCTCTACGTCACCCACGACCAGATCGAGGCGATGACCATGGCGACCCATGTCGGCGTGCTGAACGAAGGCAGGCTCGTGCAGTTCGGCTCGCCGCGCGAGGTCTACGAAGAGCCCGTCAGCATCTATGCCGCGACCCGCCTCGGCCAGCCGCGCATCAACGTGCTGCCGGCCGATCTCTTCGCGGGCGCGCCGGCGGGGGCGAAGAGCATCGGCCTTCGCCCGGAGCATATTGCGCAAGGCGAGGGCGAGGAGGCGCTGGTCAAGCGCGTCGAGCATCTCGGCGACCAGACGCGCCTGCACCTCACGTTCAAGCGGCACGACCTCATCACCGTCACCGACGCCCACACGCCGCTCCGGGGCGGCGAGACCATCCGGATCCAACCGTCGCGGCCGCTCTTTTTCGATGCCGCGGGCCTGCGTTTAGTTTAGGGAGAACAGCAACCATGGCGCAATTCATCAACACGCGCGAAGATGTCGTCACCGAGGCGATCGACGGGGTCCTGGCCCTTTCGGGCGGCGCGTTGACGCGGCTTGACGGCTATCCGCATATCCGCGTCGTTCTGCGCAGCGACTGGGACAGGTCGAAGGTGGCAATCGTTTCCGGCGGCGGTTCGGGCCATGAGCCGGCCCATGTCGGTTTCGTCGGCAGGGGCATGCTGACCGCCGCCGTCTGCGGCGACGTCTTCGCCTCGCCCAGCGTCGACGCCGTGCTCGCCGGCATCCTGGCGGTGACGGGCCCGGCCGGATGCCTCCTCATCGTCAAGAACTACACCGGCGACCGGCTCAACTTCGGGCTTGCCGCCGAGCGGGCGCGCGCCTTCGGCCTCAATGTCTCGATGGTGATCGTCGGCGACGACATCGCGCTGCCCGACCTGCCGCAGGCCCGCGGCGTCGCCGGCACGCTCTTCGTGCACAAGATCGCCGGCGCGCTCGCCGAAGAGGGGGCCGACCTCGATACGGTGACGGCCGCCGCCAGGCGCGTCATCGCCGGCACCCGTTCCATCGGCATGTCGCTCGACACCTGCCGCGTGCCGGGTTCGCCGAAGGAAGACCGCATTCCCGAAGGCAAGGCCGAGCTTGGCCTCGGCATCCATGGCGAGGCAGGCGTCGAGCAGGTGGATTTCGCCGGGGCGCGGGCGGCGGTCGCCACCATGGCGGAGCGGCTTTCCGCCGTCATGGGCGAGGGGCCGCATGTCGCGTTGATCAACAATCTCGGCGGTGCGTCGGTCCTGGAGATGTCGGTTCTCGCCCACGACCTCCTCGGCTCTGCGATCGGCGGCAGGATCACCCATGCCATCGGGCCCGCGCCGCTGATGACCTCGCTCGACATGCAGGGCTTTTCGGTCTCCGTCTTCCCCGCCGAGGCGGGTGAGCTGGCGCTTCTCAAAACCCCCGTGCCGATTGCCGCCTGGCCCGGCGTCTCGGAGGTCCGGCCGATCGCGGTCGCGGCGCTGCCGGACGGCCTGACGCCGATCACGCCGATGCCGTCGAACCATGAGACGACGCGCGCCTTCATCGTCAATTGCTGCAAGGTCCTGATCGCCGCCGAGCCCAGCCTCAATGCGCTCGACGCCAAATCCGGCGACGGCGATACCGGCTCGACGCTGGCGGGCGCCGCCCGCGCGCTGATCAGCGCCCTCGACCGCCTGCCGCTCTCCGACCACACGCAGCTCCTGCGCGCCATCGGCCAGGAGCTGAGCCAGACGATGGGCGGTTCTTCCGGCGTGTTGCTTGCGATCTTCTTCGCTGCGGCCGGCGACGGCGCATCGAGCGGCTTGCCGATGCGCGAGGCGCTGCTTGCCGGCCTTGCCCGCATGCAGGAAATCGGCGGCGCGCGCATCGGCGACCGCACGATGGTCGATGCGCTCGCGCCCGCGCTCGAAGCGCTCGGCGAGAGCCTTTCCGCCGCCGCCGCCGCGGCCCGGAAAGGCGCGGACTTCACCGCGACCCTTACCCGAGCAAAAGCCGGCCGCGCCGCCTATGTCAACGCTAGGCAGCTTGAAGGTCACGTCGATCCCGGCGCCGAAGCGGTGGCCATCCTCTTCGAGCATCTTGCAACGTGAAATACGAACATCCCGGCCGCTGATCCGATACTGCGGCCGGGATGGAATGAAGGACGCTGTGCCTGTCCTAGCGAACCTGATCGACGAACTTGATGCGGGCGAGCTGGAGTTCGCTGTTGGTGGCGATGGTCGGGCGGAAGTCGAGCCGCGGGCTGACGCGCGCGTAGCCGGCCATGTGGAACAGCATCACGTCGGGAACGATGTCCTCGCTGATGACGCGGAAGGCTTCCTTGAACAGATCGGCACGCTCGTCGCCGGTGGCCGCCGCCGCCTTGGCGATCAGGGCGTCGAGGGCGGGGTCCGATGTATCCGCCTGCGGGCCGGAAGACGAATACTTGTAGACCACGGTGAAGGAGGCATCGCCCATGTCATTGTTGTGCTGGTCCGTGATCATCGTCGGCGGACGGTCAGCGGCATAGGGCTTGGTGCCGAGTTCCAGCGCCTGGCTTCTCTCGACCATCGTGAGATTGACGTTGAGGCCGGCGGCCTGCCACATCTGCGTCAGCGCCTGGAGCACCTCGTTGATGTTCGGAAAGAGGTTCTGCCGTCCGATCAGCCGGATTTGCGCATCCACCGGAACGCCGTCGGCGCGCGCTTCCTCCACCAGTGCCCTGGCCTGTTCGAGGTCGTAGGGCCAAGGCTTCAAATCCGGATTGTAGCCGACCGTCGTCGGCACGACGAGCTGTGAGGCGGCAATCACGTCCTTGCTGAGAATCGTGCCGACGAAGGCGTTGCGATCCGTCGCCAGGTTGAGCGCCTTGCGGATCCTCACATCGTTGAGCGGCGCCTTGTCCTGGCCGATGCGGATGCGCGTGGTCTCCGAGTTCGGATAGCTGAAATCGCGATCGGGATCGACGGCGTCCTGAACCGCGATGCTCGGCGCGATATCCGCTTCGCCGGTGGCGACCATGGCGGCCCGCACCGCCGATTCATTGCGGACGAGATAGGTCGCCTTTTCGATCTCCGGCTTTTCGCCCCAGTACCGGTCGAAGCGGGTCAGCGTCACGCGCTCACCTTGCGACCAGGAATCGAATACATAGGGACCGGTTCCGATCGGCTTGGACGAGACTTCGTCCATGGGGGTGTTCGGCGAGGTGATGACGAAGGTCGATAGCAGCGACGGCAGGATCTGCTGCGCCGGGTCCGTGGTTATATCCACGGTATGTTCGTCGACTGCCGTCGCCGTGAAGGTGCCGGGCGTGAAGAACTTGTTGCGCGTCATGCAGTTGAGGTTGGTGTTCATCAGGCGTTTGAGCGAATGGCTGACCGCCTCGGCATTGAACGGCGTACCGTCGTGGAAGACCACGCCTTCGCGCAGCTTGAAGCGCCAGGTCTTGTCGTTGATCTTCTCCCAGCCCGTCGCCAGCCGCGGTATCGGCGCGCCGCTCGACGGGTCGAGTTCGGTCAGCGTTTCCGTCACGTTCTGCTTGATGATGATGCCGACGCCATAGAGCGCGGATTCGCACGGCTCGACGACCTGGGGGGCCTCTTCGAGAACGACGACGACTTCCTTCGGATCCTGCGCCATCGCCGCGCCGCTCATCAGCGCGACGGCGGCGGCACCAAGCATTCCCACTATTCTCCCGTAATAGGCCATCTCTTCCTCCCGATTGACAACCGGTCCGATCTTCCGGGGGAGGGGGAGTCGAGTCCAATGCGCAGACGTTATGCCCGCATGCCAATTCTGCAGCCGGGCCCTCCGCCCATTGCCTGTCCTGCATACGCATATTCCCAAACTGCAATGGACTTGGCGGCGGGGCATCCCGATTGTCCGGGATCTGCCGCGATCACTTGTGGAAGGGAAAAGATATGACCGCCAATGCCCGCTACGCCCATGACGAACTCGAAACATGGGTTGCAGCAATATTCGCCTCGGCCGGCGTCACAGGGGAGCATGCCTCGGAAACCGCGCGCGTCCTGGTGCGGACCAACCTGCGCGGGATAGACACGCACGGCGTCAGCCGCGTTTCGGGCTATCTGCAGAAGATCCGCACCGGCGAGGTCAATGCCCGCGCCGTGCCGAAGGCTGATTTCTCGGACGGTATTCTTCGGTTCGACGGCGACGGCGGCCTGGGGCAAGCCGTCGCCATGCAGGCCGTGCGTCTTGCGGTGGGGCGGGCGAAGGAGACGAGCGCGACGATCTGCACCATCCGGGAAAGCGGCCATCTGGCGGCGATCGGACAGTTTGTCCTCGAAGCGGCGGAGGCGGGCATGGTGGCGGTCCTGTGCCAGGAGACGCCGCCGCTGATGGCGCTCGAAAGTTCAAGCCGGCCCGCCATCGGCAACAATCCGATCGCCTTCGCCTTTCCCGTCGCCGGCGGCGCTCCGCTGGTCTTCGACATGGCGACGAGTGTCGTGGCGCGCGGCAACGTGCTGCAGGCGATCGCCGACAAGGCGGCACACATACCCGCAGGCTGGGCGATCGGCTCCGACGGCAGGCCGACCACGGACCCGGCCGAGGCGCTGAAGGGTGCGATGCTGCCGATCGCAGGACACAAGGGTGTCGGGCTCGCCATGCTCGTGCAGGTCCTCGCGGGCAGCCTGACCGGCTCCCTGACGGCGGCCAGTGCCGCCACCCATGGCGCGATGAGCAGCGCCGGTAACATCAGCGCCTTCCTGCTGGTGCTCAATCCCGAACGGTTCGTCGGGCGCGGGGCTTTCGATGCGCATGTCGCCGACTGGCTGCGGACCTACAAGGACGCATCCGGCCCGGACAGCCGGTATCCCGGCGAGCGCGCCGCGCTCTGCGAGGCCGAAAGGCGTGAGAGCGGCATTCCCATTGCCCGAAGCACGCTTTCGGAGCTCGTCACGATCGGCAAGACGTCCGGCGTTCCCTTCGATCTGCGCCCGCTCGGCTGACCGTCCTCACGTTGCGCCATCGACGAGGATGGCGCGGAAATCGTTGACGTTCGTCCCGGTCGGGCCCGTCACGAACAGGTCGCCGATCGCGGCGAAGGCGGACAGGCTGTCATTGCGGGCAAGGTGGAGGCGGCCGTCCAGGCCGCGCGCCCGCAGGCGTGCCACGGTGTCGCCGTCGGCAAAGGCGCCCGCGTTTTCGCCGCCGGCCTCGATGCCGTCCGTATCGGCGGCGAGCGCGTGGATATCGTAGCCGTTCACGGCGAGCGCCAGCGAAAGGGCGAATTCACCGTTGCGGCCGCCCCGTCCGGCAGGATCGCGCACGGTCACCGTGGTCTCTCCCCCCGACAGCAGCACGACCGGTTTCGGGAACGGGCGGCCGCGGTCGGCGACTTCGCGCGCGATCGCAGCATGGACGAGGGCGACCTCGCGTGCTTCCCCCTCCATGGAATCGGAAAGGATGACCGGCGAGAGGCCGAAGCTGCGCGCCCTTTCGGCTGCCGCTTCCAGCGAAATGCCCGCCGAGGCGACCACATGCGAGGAATGCCGCGCGAATACCGGATCGTCAGGCCGCGGCGCATCCGCCGCGGGTGAATGAAGATGCGCGGCCATGGCCGCCGAAAGGTCGATGCCGTAGCGGGCCACGATATCGATGGCGTCCTGGCGGGTTGACGCGTCTGCAATGGTCGGCCCGGAGGCGACGAAGGCCGGATTGTCGCCGGGCACGTCGGAGACGACGAAGCTCACCACGCGGGCGCGCGTCGCAGTGGCGAGCCGGCCGCCCTTGATGGCCGAGAAATGCTTGCGCACGACATTCATCGCCGAGATCGGCGCACCGGAGGCGAGCAGTGCTTCGTTGAGTGCGATTTCGTCGTCGAGCGACAATCCGGCGGGCGGTGCCGGCAGCAGGGCGGAGCCGCCGCCGGAGATCAGGGCGATGACGAGATCCTCCTCCCGCAGGTCCGAGACGGCGGCGAGCAGCCGGGACGTCGCCGCAAGGCCCGCCGCGTCGGGAACGGGATGCGCCGCCTCGATCACCTCGATATGCTTCGTGACGCAGCCATAGCCGTAGCGGGTGACGACCACGCCGGAAAGACGAGCAGGCCACAGCGTCTCCAGGGCCGCCGCCATCTGCGCGGCGGCCTTGCCCGCGCCGACGACCACCGTTCGCCCGGATTGCGGGACGGACGGAAGGTGCCGCCGCATGCCGGCCAGCGGATTGGCCGCCTCGACGGCCGCGTGAAACAGGGATTCCAGCATCCCACGACGGTTGTCCATGGTCGTCACCTCCGCAATTTCTCCTTTGTGTCGCCGCGGCCCATTGCAGACCATTGTCTACCACGAAGATCGTCGAGGGAACGATGCTGCTGAGGCATAGGCCGATAAGCATCGGGCAATAGACCCCGGTTGAGGAGAATGAGACGGTTGGTGACGCCATATGGATTTTTGGGAGGAAACCATGAGGACAAGCACGAAACTACTGGCGGCGGCCTTCGCATCGTTCGTCGTCCATTTCGCACCGGCTCAGGCGCAGGATATCGTGACCATCGTCGTGCCGGACTCCATCGACAATCTCGATCCCTGCCGGTCCGCCCGCAACGACGTGGGCCGCATCATCAAGCAGAACGTCGTGGAGACGCTGACCGAGCTCAATCCGTCCGACGGCAAGGTCATGCCGCGCCTGGCAACGAGCTGGGAACAGACGGATGACGATACGTGGCGCTTTCATCTCAGGCAGAACGTGACGTTCCACGACGGCAGTTCCTTCAACGCGGAGGCGTTGTCGAAGGCGGTGGAACGCACGCTCAATCCGGCGCTCGACTGCACGGTGCAGCAAAAGTTCTTCGGCGGCACCACCCTCGCCGTGACGGCGGTCGACGACCATACCGTCGATATCAAGACCTCGCCGCGGCAGCCGATCCTGCCCGTCCTGCTCAGCACGCTCGCCATTTCGGCACCCTCGACCCCGGCCGATCAGGCGACGAACGAGCCGATCGGTACCGGCCCCTATAAGCTGAAGGCATGGCAGCCCGGGCAGTCGGCCGAACTGGAGGCCTTCGACGGCTATTGGGGCGACAAGCCGGCCGTGACCGGCGCACGCTTTCTCTTCCGGGGCGAGAGCGCCGTCCAGGCGGCCATGGTCGCCACGGGCGAGGCCGACCTTGCGCCCTATATCAGCGTGCAGGACGCAACCAATCCCGAAACGGACCACAGCTACCTTAACACCGAGACGGCGCAGGTTGCCCTCGCCCTCGAACATGCGCCGCTGAACGATATCCGCGTCCGCAAGGCGCTGAACATGGCGATCGACCGCCAGGCCTTCATCGGCACGATCTTCAGCGCCGACGTCCAGCCCGCAAGCCAGATCGTCCTTCCGTTCATCAACGGTTACAATCCGGAGCTGAAGCCGTGGGCCTACGATCCGGACGGCGCCAGGGCCCTGCTGGAGGAGGCGAAGGCCGATGGCGTGCCCGTCGATACCGAGATCACGCTGTTCGGCCGTCCCGGCTTCCTGCCGAACCAGTCGGACGTGCTCCAGGCGCTGGCGCAGATGTGGCAGCAGGTCGGCTTCAACGTTCGCGTTCAGATGATCGAAAAGGCGCAGTTCATCGATCTCGTGACGCGTCCGCATGAAGGGGACCGGCCGGTCGGCCTCTTCTTCAACCTGCATGACAACTCGACGGGCGATGCCGCCAACTCGCTTTACTTCAAGTATTCGAGCAAGGGCGGACAGTCCCAGGGCGACGATGCGGAGCTCGACAAGCTCATCTTCGCCGGCATGGAGGCGACGGGCGAGGAGCGCACGAAGCTCTTCCAGCAGGCCTTCACGAAGATTACCAACGAGCTCGTGGAGGATGTGATCCTGTTCCACTTCGTCGGCTATGCCCGTGTCAATCCGCGCATCGTCTATGAGCCGACGCCGTTCACGAACAATGAAGTGCATATCGAAGACATCCGCTTTGCGGATTGATCTGTCGATCGGGAGGAAAACGAGATGTTGAGACTGCTCTCCGGGCGAATGATCCACAGCCTGACTTCGCTGGCGGGGCTCTTCATACTCGTCTTCTTCCTGGCGCGGCTGACCGGCGATCCGGCCGCCCTCTACCTTCCCATCGATGCGACGGCGGAGATGCGGCAGCAGTTCGCCGAGCAGCGCGGCTTCAACGATCCGCTGCTCGTGCAGTTCTGGTCGTTCCTGTCCTCCGCCGTCCATTTCGATTTCGGCGAATCGCTGCGCCAGTCGCGGCCTGCCATGACGATCGTCCTCGAAGCCTTCCCGGTCACGCTGACGCTGGCGGCGATCAGCATGGGTATCGCGATCGTGCTGGCGATCATCATCGGCGCGCTCGGCGCCTGGCGTCCGGGCGGCCTTTTCGACCGGACGGCCAACCTGCTCGCCCTGCTTGGCGCCAGTACGCCGAATTTCTGGATCGCCATCGTCGGCATCCTGTTCTTCGCCGTCTGGCTGCGCGTATTGCCGACATCCGGCATGGGAGGCCCGATCTACTGGATCCTGCCCGTGGCGATCCTCGTGTTGCGCCCGCTCGGGCTGATCGCGCAGGTCGTGCGCGGGTCGATGATCAGCGCCCTTTCGTCGGGTTATGTGAAGACGGCCCGCGCCAAGGGCGCAAGGACGCAGTCGATCATCTTCGTCCATACGTTGCGCAATGCCATGTTGCCGGTGATCACCGTGGCCGGCGACCAGGCCGCGTCGATCGTCAACGGCGCGGTGATCGTGGAGACCGTCTTCGGCTTTCCCGGCATCGGCAAGCTGCTGATCGATTCCATCACTTACCGGGACTTCGCCGTCCTGCAGGCCGCCGTTCTCGTCTCGGCCGTCGCAATCCTCACCATGAATATCCTGATCGACATAGCCTACGGGCTTCTCGATCCGCGCATCCGCGTCAACTGAGGCAGGGCCTTCGATGCTTGTAAGAACCAGAACGGATCGACCCATGCTCAAGAGAGAGGCCGAACCCACCGTTTTCCGCACCTATGCCAGAATGCTGTGGCGGGACAAGCTCGCCTTCGCCTCGGCGATCTTCCTCCTGCTGGCGGTCCTTGCGGCGATCGCCGCGCCGCTGTTCCTGGAGCGCCATGCGACGGCGATGAACCTCCTGATGCGCAATGCCGCGCCGTTCAACCCGGATAACGGGCTGTGGTACATGCTGGGCGGCGATACGCTCGGCAGGAGCGTTCTCGCGCGCATCCTCGTGGCGGCCCGCAACACGCTGCTCGTCGCCGCCTCCGCCGTCTTCGTCTCGCTGCTGGCGGGAAGCGCGCTCGGCCTCGTCGCCGGCTGGCGGTCGGGCTGGCTGTCCACCGTCATCATGCGGGCAGCCGACGTGCTGATGAGCTTTCCCTCGCTGCTGCTCGCCGTCATCGTGCTCTATGCCTTCACGCCCGGCCTCGTCAGCGTCGTCGCCGTTCTGGCGATCACGCGGCTGCCCATCTACATCCGCACGGTGCGAGCCGAGGTCCTGGAAATCCGCGAACGGGTCTTCGTGACGTCTTCGCGCGTCCTCGGCGCCGGCTTCAGCTGGATCGTGACGCGGCATATCCTGCCGGTCGTGACCCCGACGATAATCACCATCGCCACGCTGGAATTCGCCTTCGTCATGCTGACCGAGGCAAGCCTCAGCTTCCTCGGGCTGGGTATCCAGCCGCCGCAGGTGAGCTGGGGCCTCATGGTCGCCGAAGGGCGCAACTACCTGTCGTCTGCCTGGTGGATCGCCTTCTGGCCGGGCCTTGCGATCATGTTGACGACGGTCTCGCTCAACCTCCTGTCGAACTGGCTCAGGATCGCGACCGACCCGCGCCAGCGCTGGCGCCTTGAAATTGGAGACGAGCGATGAACGCGGCCGCGCACATGCTTTGCGTCAAGGGATTGAGCGTGGATTTCCATACCCGCGACGGTGTCGTCCATGCGGTCCGCGATGTCGGTTTCACGCTGGACCGGGGCGAGACGCTCGCGATCCTCGGCGAGAGCGGATCGGGCAAGAGCGTCAGCGCCTCGGCGATCATGGGGCTCCTCGACATCCCGCCGGGCCGCATCGTCTCCGGCGCGATCCTGTTCGACGGCAAGGACCTGCTCAAGGCCGGCCTCGCGCACCAGCGGCAGGTCAACGGCCGTCGCATAGCGATGATCTTCCAGGACCCGCTGTCCGCGCTCAACCCGGTCTACACCGTCGGCTGGCAGCTTGCCGAGATGTTCCGCATCCACGGCATCCAGGTCGACAATCCCCGCGCGGAGGCGATCCGGCTGCTGACCCGTGTCGGCATTCCGGATGCCGAGGCCCGCGTCGACTTCTATCCGCACCAGTTCTCCGGCGGCCAGCGCCAGCGGGTGATGATCGCGATGGCGATCGCGCTCAAGCCCGATCTCATCATCGCGGACGAGCCGACCACGGCGCTGGACGTCACCATCCAGGCGCAGATTCTGCGTCTGCTCAAGGACCTGCAGCAGGAAAACGGAATGGGCTTGCTGCTCATCACGCACGACCTTGCCGTCGTCGCCGAGGTCGCCGACCGGGTGATCGTCATGCAGAACGGCGAGATCGTCGAGGCCGGCCCTCTGGAGAGGGTGTTCCGCTCCCCGGCGCATCCCTATACCTGCCGGCTGCTCAATTCGATTCCCGGCCGGCACGGCTTTGCCACACCGCTTGCCCGGCACGCCGAGCCGCTGCTGGAAGTGCGGAACGTCGACAAAACCTACGGGCAGTTCCAGGCGCTGCAGAATGTCAGCCTCACCCTGAGGGCCGGACAGACGCTCGGCATCGTCGGGGAGTCGGGCTCGGGCAAGTCGACGCTCGCCAAGACCATCCTGGGGCTGGAGGCGCCGACCGCCGGCAAGATCTTCTACCGCGACCGCGAGACCTCCTCCCTGTCGAAGGAGGAGACCTTCGCGCTGCGCCGGAATATCCAGGTGGTGTTCCAGGATCCGACCGCCTCGCTCAATCCCTACATGTCGGTCGCCGAGATCATTTCCGAGCCGTGGGCCATTCACAAGGGCAGCCTGCCGCGGCGGGAATGGCCGGAGCGGATCGACGACCTGCTCGTCAAGGTCGGCCTGAAGCCGGAATATGCCCGGCGCTATCCGCACCAGTTTTCCGGCGGCCAGCGCCAGCGCATCGCGATCGCCCGCGCGCTCGCCCTCGAGCCGGAGATCATGTTGTGCGACGAAGCCGTTTCGGCGCTCGATGTCTCCATCCAGGCGCAGGTGATCGATCTGCTGAAGGCGCTGCGTGCGGATCTCGGCCTGTCCTTCATCTTCATCGCGCACGACCTGCCCGTCGTCCGGGATTTCTGCGACGAGGTGATCGTCATGCAGAAGGGCCGCATCGTGGAAAGGGGCAGCACGGAGAAACTGTTCGAGGCGCCAGAGCAACCCTATACGCGGGAGCTGCTGAAGGCGAGCCCGCTTCTCGAAAGCCTGCTGGCGCCGGCGACCGCCGACGCCTGAGGCAACATCAGGCTGCCGCCTTCGCGACGGACGGGATAGACGGCAAGGTCCTCCGTGATCGGGTCCGCCTGTCCGGCGCCGGTGCGCACGTCGAAGCATCCCGCATGCAACGGGCACTCGATCAGTCCCTCCCCGGTCAGCCAGCCGTCGGTGAGATAGGCATGGCCGTGCGTGCAGATGTTGCTCGTGGCACGGATCTCGCCGCCGTCCGGATGGTAGAGCGCGATCTCGTGCGTGCCGACGTCGAGGGCGACCATGGGACTTTCCGCAAGCTCTGCCGCAGCATGCGCCCGGCGATCGAGGCGATCCGCCGCGCCGGCCGGCCGCCGCGCACTGACGGCGCATAGCCGCATGCCGAACCGGCAATGGACTAGACGGGTGGTCGCCGCCATCTTTTCGATACCTACCGGCATCCATCTCTCAGCAGCAGGACCAACCGTGGCACGAGAAAATACAAACGCTTACAGAATTGCGGTCATTCCCGGCGACGGGATCGGCAAGGAGGTCGTGCCGGAGGGGCTGAGGGTGCTCGAAGCTGCCGCCTCGCGCTACAATTTCGACCTGAAGATCGACACGTTCGATTTCGCTTCCTGCGACTACTACGAGAAGCACGGCCGGATGATGCCGGAGGATTGGAAGGACCGCATCGGCCACCACGACGCGATCTTCTTCGGCGCGGTCGGTTGGCCGGCAAAGGTGCCGGACCATATCTCGCTCTGGGGTTCGCTGATCCAGTTCCGGCGCGAGTTCGACCAGTATGTGAGCCTGCGTCCCTGCCGGCTGATGCCGGGCGTGACCTCGCCGCTCGCCGGCCGCAAGCCCGGCGACATCGATTTCTACGTCGTGCGCGAAAACACCGAAGGCGAATATTCCTCGATCGGCGGACGCATCTTTCCGGGAACCGACAGGGAAGTGGTGATGCAGGAGACGGTGATGACCCGCAAGGGCGTCGACCGCATCCTCAAGTTCGCCTTCGAGCTTGCGGCCGCCCGCAAGGGGCACCTGACGTCCGCGACGAAATCGAACGGCATCTCCATCACCATGCCCTATTGGGACGAGCGGGTGGAGGAGATGGCGGGGAACTATCCGGACGTACGCTGGGACAAGTACCATATCGACATCCTGACGGCCCATTTCGTGCAGCATCCGGACTGGTTCGACGTGGTGGTCGCCTCGAACCTCTTCGGCGACATCCTGTCCGATCTCGGCCCCGCGTGCACCGGCACGATCGGCATCGCGCCTTCGGGCAATATCAACCCGGAACGGGATTTCCCCTCGCTCTTCGAGCCCGTGCACGGCTCGGCCCCGGACATTGCGGGCCTGTCGGTCGCAAATCCGATCGGCCAGATCTGGTCGGCTGCGATGATGCTCGACCATCTCGGCGAACGCACGGCGGCCTCGGCGATCCTCGGTGCCATCGAGCACACGCTGTCGGATGCAAGACTGAGGACGCGTGATCTCGACGGCAAGGCCGGTACCGTCGAATGCGGGAAAGCCGTCGCGGCAGCCGTCTGATGCCGCGCCGCAGGGCAACCGGCGGCCTTGTGAAACTGCGGGGCGCACGCGCCTTCCTGCTTGCCCTGACATTCGGCACATGTGGCGGCGCGGTATTCGCCTATATGCATTTTCCCCTTGCCTGGATGCTCGGCTCGATGCTGGCCTGCACGGCCGCGGCCACGCTGGGCGCACCGGTCGCCGCGCCCGTCTGGGTCCGTCCTCCGGTCATCAGCGTCGTCGGACTTGCCCTCGGGGCAAGCTTCTCGCCGGACATCGCAAAGGCGGCGATGCAATGGCTGCCGACGATCTTCGGCCTCGCCCTTTATCTCGCCCTCGGCGGCATGGCCTGCGTGCTCTATCTTCGCCACGTCGCAGGGTACGACCGCCTGACCGCCTTCTATTCCGGCATGCCCGGCGGCCTGTCCGACATGGTGATCTTCGGCGAACAGAGCGGAGCGGATGTCCGGCGGATAGCGCTCATCCACTCTTCACGCATCATTCTCGTCGTCTCGACCTTGCCAGCCCTCATCGCCTTCTTCAACCATGCGCCGGTCGTCGCCGCGTCCCGCGGCGCGGCATCGTGGAACTGGTCGCACACGGAATTCCTCTGGGCCGTGTTTGCGGTCTTCGCCGGTATCCTCCTGGCGCAGGTGCTCCGCCTGCCGGCGAAGTTCCTGCTGGGGCCGATGATCGCGAGCGCTGCCATTCACCTCTTCGGCTTCTCCACCTTCTCGCTGCCGGTGCCGGCCGTCAACGCCGCGCAGGTGGTGCTCGGGGTGGTGATCGGGTGCCGTTTCCGCGGGGCCGATCATTCGCTGTTCCTGCCGGTGGCGATACATTCTGCGGTGGTGACCGTCATCCTGCTTTCGATGACCCTCACTTTCGCCGGCCTGTTCGACCACTATCTGGATGTCGGCTTCCTGCCCGTCGTGCTCGCCTATTCGCCCGGCGGCCTTACGGAAATGGGGCTTGTCGCGGTAGCACTGCAGATCGACGTCGGCTTCATTCTCGCCCATCACCTGCTGCGCATCTTTCTCGTGCTGACCGCCGCGCAGGTGCTCGGACGCAGGATGGGGACGGAAGAAACGGAATAGCGGGCCGGCAAGACATGACCGGCCGGTTCACGGAGAAGAACGGAAAGGGAGGCTGCCATGGCTGCGGCGAAAAGACGGGTCGTTGTAACGCAGAGATACTTCGATCAGGCGACGATCGACTACCTGAAGGAAAACAATTGCGAGGTCGACATCCTCGACCTGCCGAAGGGCAAGGCGGACGCCAACCTCACGCCTGACGAACTGAAGGCCGTCCTTGCCGGCGCACGGGGCTGGATCGTCGGCCATGCCCATGTCACCCGGGAGCTCCTTCAGGATCTTCCGGACCTTGCCGTCATCTCCCGGCGCGGCGTCGGCTACGAACGGGTGGACGTGGATGGCGTGCGCGACCTCGGGCGCGTCGTCACCATCGCCGCGGGCGGCAACGACGCATCCGTTGCCGATCACACGGTCGGCCTGATGCTCGCGGTCGGGCGCAGGCTGCGCGAGACGCAGAACAGGATGCTGGCCGGCGACTGGACCATCCTCATCAGCTCCGACCTGAACCGCAAGACCGTCGGCATCGTCGGCCTGGGCCGCATCGGCCGCAGCGTCGTCCAGCGGCTCGCCGGGTTCGACTGCCGTATCCTGGTGTACGATCCCCATCCCGATGCCGACTATGCCCGCAGCCAGGGCGTGACGTTCTGCGACGTCGAGACGATCCTGCACGAAAGTGACTACATCTCGCTGCATGCGCCGCTCGTGGCGGCCACGCGCAACCTGATCGACGCAAAGGCGCTTGCCCTGATGAAGCCGACGGCGATCGTGATCAATGCCGCGCGCGGCGGGTTGGTCGATGACCGTGCGCTGCTGCAGGCGTTGAAGGAGGGCAGGCTCGCAGGCGCCGGCCTCGATGTCTATCTCAGCGAGAGCGACAGGAGCCTGACGGAAGTGACGGCCGAGCTCATCGCCTTGCCCAATGTCGTCGCCACGCCGCATTCGGCGGCCTCGTCGCTGGAAGGGCTGGCCCGCACGAACATGGTGGCGGCCCGTTCGGTCGTCGCGGTTCTGGACGGTGGAGACCCGCCCGAAGCGTGCGTGATCGCCGACGGCCGCGCCCGCCCGCGCTGAGAGCGTTCGATTTGCGACGGTATACGGTCTGCCCTATGAAAGGCGGATCATGGGAGGATTTTGAAACGCAATGGAAATCGTCTGGCTAGAAGACTTCATGGCGCTTTCGGAGACCGGGCACTTTTCCCGCGCCGCCGAAAGGCGGAACATCACCCAGCCCGCGTTCAGCCGCCGGGTGCGCACGCTCGAGGAATGGGTCGGGACGCCCCTGTTCAACCGTTATACGCATCGCATCGAACTGACGAGCGCCGGCGAACAGTTCAAGCCGATTGCCGAAGAGGTCATCCGGCTCGTCTATCTGGGGCGCGAGCAGGCGCGGTCCGCGGCCCAGACCGCTGCCGAGACGCTGCGCTTCGCATCGACGCACGTCCTGTCGATCAACTTCTTTCCGGACTGGCTGCGCCATATCGAGGAACACACCGCCATCGAGGCGACCGTCAGTCTCGTCGCCGACAACATGGCGGCCTGCGAGCGCAAGTTCCTGCAAGGCGAGGCGCATTTCCTGCTCTGCCATCATCATCCGGCTGCCGCCACCGCGCTCGAGCCGAGGCAGTTCCGCTGGATCGACCTGGGCGAGGACGTTCTCGTGCCGGTGAGCGTGCCGGACGTGAAGGGCGGCAAGACGCCGAAACATGCCTTGCCGGGAACTATGGAGACGCCGACGAGCTACCTGGCCTATAGCCCGACATCGGGAATGGGCCGCATCGTCGCGGCCACCCAGGCGCAGGACGCGCCGCCGACCTGGCTGACGACGGTCTTCACGTCGCACGTCGCGACCGTGCTGCTTGCCATGGCGCGCAACGGGCGCGGCCTTGCCTGGCTGCCGCTCAGCCTCGTGCAGCCCTTCCTCGAAAGCGGCGAGCTCGTACGGGCGGACGAGAAGAAATGGGACATTCCCATCATCATACGGATTTTCCGCCCGCGTCTGCGGCAGAGCCCGACGGTGGAGCGTTTCTGGTCCTATCTCAGGGAGATCTACGACGCCGGCAAATAGGCCGGCGCACGCTGACGGAGCGCGCAACGATCGATGTCGATTTGGCATTGGCCGTTCGCGGCAAAGCCCCGTAGCCTCGCAGGCGGATAAAGGCAGCACCTTGCCGGCAAAGATCGAGGAGGAGTTCGATGGATCAGAAGGTAGAGAGCAAGAAGACGGCCTGGCCGCCGGGATTCGCCGTCAATCCGCGCAGCAAGGGACCGTCGGATGCCTGGCTCGACAAGTTCCGCGGCGTGCCGACCTCCTGGGTGAGCGACGTGCTGGGACGCTCGATCGGCACGATGGGCCTCAACACCTACCACAACGATCCGTCGCTGATGATGGTCGGGCGGGCGCTGACCGTGCGGGTGCGGCCGGGCGATAACCTGATGATCCACAAGGCGCTCCAGATCGCGAGGAAGAACGACGTGATCGTCATCGACGGCGGCGGCGACGTCACCCAGGCGCTGATCGGCGGCAACATGCAGATCACCGGCCACTTCCGGGAAATCGCCGGCTTCGTCATCGACGGTGCCATCCGCGACCTTGCCGACTGGGCCAAGGGAACGATGCCGATCTGGGCGAGGGGGCATACGCACCGTGGACCCAGCAAGGACGGGCCGGGCGAGATCAACGTCACGATCAGCTGCGCCGGCCTTGTCGTCAATCCCGGCGATCTCGTTATCGGCGATGCCGACGGGGTCATGGCCGTTCCCGCCGCGGACCTCGAGGCCGTCTGGCCGCTCGTCGAGAAGCAGCGGGAAAAGGAGGAAAGAACCTCGCAGGGCAACAAGGTCGGCGACATCGACCCCGAGCGTTTCGATTCCATCCTGAGGGCCAAGGGATGCCCCGTCTGAGGGCCTGAACGGGCATGTGAGCCGGCACGCGCCGCCGGCCTGCTTTCGCAACTCCGAATTGGATGACGATGTGGCGGCGAGGCGTCAAGTCCCGCCGGACGGCGGCGGATTCGGTATGAACTGGAGGACAAGATGCAGAAGATGCGCAATCCCGCGCGGGACAGGCTGCGGCAGGGTGAACTGGCGCTCGGCGCGGGTATCCGCCTCTCGCGGACCGCGGAGGTGGCCGACATGATGAAGACTGCCGGTTTCGACTGGCTCTTCATCGACCTGGAACATGGCGCCATCTCGATCGACACGGCCTCGCAGATGGCGGTTGCCGCGCTCAATGCCGGCATCTCGCCGCTGCCGCGCGTGCCCAAGGGCGAATATGCCATCGCCACGCGGCTGCTCGACAATGGCGCCGTCGGTATCGTCGTGCCCCATGTGGACACGGCCGATGAGGCGCGGGAGATCGTCGGCCGCCTCAAATATCCGCCTCTGGGACACCGCTCCGTGGTGGGAGCAATGCCCCATTTCGGCTTCCGGACGATGCCGATGGAGGAGACGATCGCCGCCGTCAACGAGGCGTCGATGACCGTCGTCATGATCGAGTCGCCGGAAGGGGTCGCCAATGCCGCCGAGATCGCGGCGGTCGAAGGTGTGGACGTCCTCATGGTCGGTTCGAACGACCTGTGCGCCGAACTGGGCGTGCCCGGCGCCTTCGACCACCCCCGCTATGTCGAGGCGTTGAAGGCGGTGGCGAAGGCGTGCGTCGATGCCGGAAAATGGCCGGGGCTTGCCGGCGTCTATTCGGAAGCGCTGATTGCCGAATACCTGACGTTCGGCTTCCGTTTCGTGCTGTGCGGCAACGACCTCGCCTTCATGATGAACGCGGCGAAGAGTCGCTCGGCAGCGGTCCGCACGGCCGATCCGCAGCGTGGCTCCTGAAGTTGCCGCCTGAATGTGCCGGGGCAAACGGCCCGGCTCCGCATTTGCAGGAGGAAACACGATGAAGATTGGATTTGTCGGCCTCGGCATCATGGGCAAGCCGATGGCGCTCAATCTCCTTGCCGCCGGCTACTACCTCTCCGCCTACGGCCGGCGCGGCGTGCCGGAGGATGCTGTCGGGGCAGGCGTGACGCCGGCCGCGTCGGCACGCGCGCTCGCGCAGACCTGCGACGTCGTCATCACCATGGTGCCCGACACGCCGGACGTCGAAGAGGTGCTTTTCGGTGCGGGCGGCATTGCGGAGGGATTGTCCCCCGGGAAAGCCGTCGTCGACATGAGCTCGATCTCGCCGGTGGCGACGCGCGATTTCGCTGCCCGGATTCAGGCGCTTGGTGCCGATTATCTCGATGCGCCTGTATCGGGCGGCGAGACCGGCGCCAAGGCGGCCACGCTCTCCATCATGGTGGGCGGCGTGGCCGACGTGTTCGAACGTATCAGGCCGGTTTTCGAGGTTCTCGGGAAGAACATCACGCATGTCGGCGGAAACGGCGCGGGGCAGGTGGCCAAGGTCGCCAACCAGATCATTGTCGCCCTGACGATAGAGGCTGTCGGCGAGGCGCTGCTGCTGGCATCGAAGGCGGGCGTCGATCCGGGAAGGGTCCGCCAGGCGCTGCTCGGCGGCTTTGCCCATTCGCGTATCCTCGAAGTGCATGCGCTGCGCATGATAGAGCGCACCTTCGAGCCGGGCTTCCGCATCGCGCTTCACCAGAAGGACATCGCGCTTGCCCTCCAGACCGCCGGGCATCTGGGAATGAGCCTGCCGAACACGGCAACCGTGCAGCAGCTCTTCAATGCCTGCGTGGCGCGGGGCGGCCGGGATTCGGATCATTCGGGGCTGATCCGCGCGCTGGAGCAGCTCGCCGACCATGAGTTACCGGATTTTGCGGCTGGCGGGGCGGATGCGTGAGACGACGCGGCACCTCGCACACACAGAACGATCGGAGAGATGAGGATGGCAAAAGGATACTGGATCGCCCATGTCGACGTCGGCAATGCCGAAGAGTACCGGAAATATGTCGAGGCCAATGCCGCCGCCTTCCGCAAGTACAAGGCCGTCTGTCTTGCCCGCGGCGGCAAGTCGGAAGCGCTTGAAGGCAGCGGCCGTGCCCGCAACGTGATCTGGGAGTTTCCCTCCTATGAAGCCGCGCTCGAATGCTACCGCTCGACCGAATACCAGCAGGCGAAGCGCTTCCGCGACGGGCACGGCATTGGCGAGTTCATCCTCGTCGAAGGCTTGGAGGATGGCCCAACACCGGCCTGAAAACGGCGATCTCCATCATTAAAGTGACGTATCGACGGCTTTAAGTGAGGCGTACCGGTCCGAGCCGGATCTCAGATCCAGACGCGCTCGCGCCAGCAGCGACGGCGCCAGCGGCCGTGAATACGGGCACGGCGGCATACGCGGCGCCACACCCTGCGCCGATGGTGGCGATGATGCCGGTGCCAATGTCCCCGGCGATGGCGGACATCCACTACATCCGGCTCGGAGCCTTCCAGGTCGCCCAGAATGCCGCTTCCGGAGCCGATGTCCCCGGGGTTGACGATGCCAGCCTGCACGATTTCCGGTTTGACTACCGAAGCCAAGGCCGCGGTGCCGGCCAGTCCAAGCAATCCGGTCAGAAACGATCGCCGATCCATGCTCTCCTCCAATTTTGCGCCAAGTCTGGCGATTGAACGAAGAAGGGCCTGAATGGTTCCTGAATGGCTCTGCGTTGGACGGGCACGGGACCCGGAGCCGCTTGTGGGCTCCAGGTCCCGGCAACGGCCTCAGTGCGAAGCGCCGGAGCCTCCGACGGCAACGATGGCGAAGGGCCGGCCTTCGACGGCGATCGTGCCCGTTTCCTCCAGCGTTTCAGGATCGACGAGGCGGAAGAGCGAATGGCGCGGATCGGTGATGGCGACCTTGCCGTCGGCCCCCGCCAGCCGCGGACGTTGTTGTGTGAATGCGCAGGCGGTTTGCCTGCCGCAGCACGGCTTTCCTTCCGAATCGATCGAAGCTGAATTGAGCAGATGATCGGGGCTTGCGCTCTATGGAATTAACGTTATTACATTACAGAAATTCTTGGAACGTAATAACATTACAAAAGCGAATGCTGTCAACCCCGGAGCGGCCATGAACCGCAGCTTCATCAATCCGCCCGCGCGCGGGACGGCGAGCGTCGTCGACAGGGCACGCACCATCAAGCCATGGACGCGCCTCCGCGGCGGTTTCATGTCCGGCCTTGACCAGCCGCCAGCTTCTCAATTAACTGGTCGCGACGGTTCCCCTACCCATGAGGCGGAGGGGAATAATAGGGAACACGGTGCGGACGACCCGCATGGGACCAAAACCGTGGCTGCCCCCGCAACTGTAAGCGGATTGCCGTCCATCCTTGTGGCGCATAGCGCCATGCCACTGCGCGATCCGCGCGGGAAGGCAGATGGACGGCGGATATCCGTAAGCCAGGAGACCTGCCGTCATCCATCGATCCATCGTCACGGGCGGGGAAGCCCGGAACAGGAGCATGCAATGAAGATCACCAGCGCCTCGCGGCGTCGACCGACGCCGCCTTTTCCCCAATCCGTGGATCGTTCGATCGCAAGGACGGCTTGACCGTTCTTCGCTTCGCCGTGCCGCCTTGCGCGGCTTTCAATCCGTATTCGGGGAAAAATCATGATATCGCCTTTCAAGACGCCGCTTCGAGCGGGCTTCCTTCTCGCCTCGCTGGCAACCGCCATCCTTGCCGGTCACGCACAGGCCGCCGAGACCGCCTATCCGTTGACCCTGCAGAATTGCGGCCGCCAGATCACCATCGATAAGGCGCCGACGAAGACCGTGTCGATCGGCCAGAGCAGCACCGAAATTCTCTATCTACTCGGCCTTGCCGACAAGGTCGTGGGCACCGCGCTCTGGGTCGGGCCGGTCCTCAAGGGCTATGAGGAGGTCAATGCCAGGATCGACCGCCTGGCCGACAATGATCCGAGCTTCGAAAGCGTGCTCGCCAGGAAGCCGGACCTCGTCACCGTTCAATTCCAGTGGCAGGTCGGCCCGGAAGGGGTCGTGGCCAGGCCCGAGCAGTTCGAGGAGTTGGGTATCCCGGTCTACACCTCGCCGTCCGATTGCGTCGGCAAGGAAAACTCCGCCGCCAGCGACGGCGTGCGCCATCAGGTCTTCACCATGGACCTCGTCTATCGGGAGATCCGCGAGCTGGCGGAAATCTACAACGTCCAGGACAAGGGCGAGGCCGTCGTCGCGGACCTCAAGGCGCGAGAGGAGGCGGCCCGGGCCAAGGTTGCTTCGGCCAAGGGAAAGCTCTCGGCGGTCTTCTGGTTCTCGAGCGCCGCGGATGCCGATCCCTACGTCGCGGGCAGGAACGGTGCGCCGGGATACATCATGTCGGCTCTCGGCATCGAAAACATCATCAAGACGGATGACGAATGGCCGACTGTCGGCTGGGAAACCATCGCCAGGGCAAACCCGACGATGATCGTCGCCGGGTCGATGGAGCGGCGGCGCTACCCGCTCGACAGCCTCGAGGCGAAGCTCGATTTTCTCAAATCCGACCCCGTGGCCAGCCTGATGCCGGCCGTCGCCAAAGGCTACGTGTTCGATATGGATGCGCAGGCGATGAACCCGACGATCCGCACGATCGAAGGCATTGAACTGCTGGCCGACAGCATCGCCAAAGCCGGCCTCGCCCAGTGAGCCGCGCAGCCCCATCGCTCGGACGGGCGGGCGCGGCTTTCGCTGCGCTCGTCGTTCTTTTCGCCGCACTCTGGTTCGGTGCGGCAATCGGGGAAACGGCGATCCCGTTCTCCACCGTCGTTCAGACGATCGCGAACCGCTTGTGGGATGCGGGCTATCCGCTGGAGCCGATCGACGAGGGCATCGTCTGGAGCTACCGGCTGAGCCGCGCCGTGGTCGCGGCCTCCTGCGGAGCGGCGCTCGCGCTTTGCGGCGTCGTGCTGCAATCGCTGCTGCGCAACCCGCTGGCGGATCCCTATATCCTCGGCATTTCTGCCGGTGCTTCGACCGGCGCCGTCGGCGTCGCCATTCTGGGCATCGGCGCCGGCTTCCTGACCATGCCGCTCGGCGCCTTCTTGGGCGCCGTCGTCGCCTTCGCGCTGGTGAGCGTTCTGGCGTTGAAAGCGGGGCGCGGTACGGCGGCGATCATTCTGGCCGGTGTCGCCGGTTCACAGCTTTTCAACGCACTTACGTCCTTCATCGTCACGAAGGCGGCGACGGCGGAGCAGGCGCGCGGCATCATGTTCTGGCTGCTCGGCAATCTTTCCGGCGTGCGCTGGCCGGATGCCTGGCTGGCGGTGCCGGCGGCGTTCGCCGGCCTCGTGGTCTGCCTTCTTCATGCGCGCGCACTCGATGCCTTCGCTTTCGGCTCCGAGTCTGCGGCCTCCCTCGGGATTTCCGTCCGCCGGACCTATCTGGTCCTCGTCGGCACCGCGGCGATGATGACAGCCGCCATGGTCTCGATCGTCGGGTCGATCGGGTTCGTCGGCCTCGTTATCCCGCACGCCGCGCGCATTCTTGTGGGCGTTCGCCACGGCGTCCTGCTTCCGGCCTCGGCGCTGGGCGGCGCGGTCTTCATGATTTTCGCCGACATCCTGTCGCGCACGCTCATTCCCGGGCAGGTTCTGCCGATCGGCGTCATCACCGCGCTTGTTGGCGCGCCGGCCTTCGCACTTATCCTCGGACAAAGGAGAACCCGGGCATGACACTTTCTGCCGAACGCGTCTCCTGGGCCGCCGGGGGGACGGAAATTCTCAAGGACGTCTCCCTCACGGTGGAGACGGGCGAGTTCCTCGGCATTATCGGCCCCAACGGTTCCGGCAAGACGAGCCTGATGTCGCTTCTTGCAGGCATCCGCGCCCCGAAATCCGGCTCCGTCCTCCTCGATGGCGCGCCGATCGGATTGCTCGGCAGGCGCGCCGTCGCACGGCGCCTGGCCCTTGTCGAACAGCAGGCGGAAACCGGCGAGCGCATCACGGCGCGGCAAGCCGTCGAACTTGGCCGCACACCCTACCTCGGCGCGCTGTCGCCCTGGTCGCCCGAAGACGACCGGATTGTCGATGGCGCGCTGGAGGATGTCGACATGGCGCATCTGGCGGACCGATCCTGGCACACCCTGTCCGGCGGCGAGCGGCAGCGCCTGCACATCGCCCGCGCGCTTGCGCAGCAGCCGGAGATCCTGCTGCTCGACGAGCCGACCAACCATCTCGATATCGGCCATCAGATCGGCCTGCTCGATCTGGTGCGGCAACAGGAGCTGACGGTCGTTGCGGCTCTGCACGATCTCAACCATGCGGCCCTGTTCTGCGACCGGATCGCGGTGCTGCAGGAAGGCCGCCTTGCCGGGCTCGGCGAGCCGCGCGAGGTTTTGACGGAGGAGCGCATCCGCACGGTGTTCGGCGTCGATGTCGAGATCGAGCAGGACGATGGGGGCATCTGCAACATCCGCTTCCTGACGCGGCGGACGCAGAGGCGCGCGCCGCTTGCACAAGGGCGCAGAACCCTTTCCGCCATGGGGGCCTAGGCCGATGGAGATGCGCAATCGCGATCTGAAGGAAGACATCCGGGAATACTGGACGCGGCGCTCGGCGACCTTCGACCTCGCATTCGGCCACCGCATCCCGCCGGGCCCGGAACTGGATGCCTGGGCGGCGGCCGTGCGTCAGGCAATCGGCCCGGCGCCGCAAAGGGTGCTGGAACTTGCCTGCGGTACCGGCGAGGTGACCAACGTCCTGCTTTCCCTCGGCCATGAGGTGACGGCGCTTGATTTTTCCGAAGCGATGCTCGGCGTGGCGCGCGCCAAGCACGCCGGCAATGCGCGGGCCCGTTTCATCCTGGCCGATGCCGAGCGGACGATGGAGCTCGACCAGGCCTATGACGCGGTGATCTGCCGCCATCTCGTCTGGACGCTGACGGAACCGGAACAGGCGCTTGCGGACTGGTTCCGCGTGCTGAAGCCCGGTGGAACGTTGCTGGTCTTCGACGGCGACTGGACAAAGCCGACGCCGATCGGGCGGATTGCGAGCCTGGCGGTCCGTGCGATCGAGCGCTTCATCGGCCATGACCCCTATTACGACGGGGCCATGAGCGAGAAGCATGCGGATATCATGACCCGCCTGCCATTCAGCGACGGGCTGACCGCAGAACGCGTGAAGCCTCTCGTTGCCGCCGCGGGTTTTGCGGATATCCGCTTTCCCTCCCACCGGCCGATTGCGGCCGCACAGCGCCGCAATGCCGATCTCAGGAACAGGTTGCGGACGCGTTTCTACCGGCGTTTTGTTCTGGCGGCATCTCGCCCCCGCGACATCGACGGCCCGGGCCTGAACGCCCTCCCGCAAGCAGAAGGACGCTCGTCGTGAACAAAGCCGGCGTATTCGTTTCAGTGGCCCTGGCCGCTTCCGCCACGTCCTTCTGCAGCGCGTCGTCGGCCGGCGCCGGCCAGGAGACCCGATATCCGTTCTCGATCGAGAATTGCGGCCGGACGCTGACATTCGACAAGGCGCCGTCGCGTGCGGTTGCCGACGGCCAGAACTCCGGAGACGATCGCCAAAGCTGACCCCAACCTGATTGTCGCCGGCGATATGACGCGGCGGCGTTTCGAAGGCGACGATCTCGCCGCAAAGCTCGATTTTCTCAAGAATGACCCGGTTGCGAGCAACATGGATGCCGTACGCCAGGGACGGATTGTCGAGATGAAGGTCCAGTTCATGGACCCGACCATACGTACAATCCACGGCCTCGAGATTCTCGCCGACGGCCTCGAACGCTTTGGCCTCGCCCGATAATACAATCGCCCAATATGCGATTGGCTCCGGTTCGGAATTTGGCCGCTTTGTCAGCGGCCAAGGTCGCGCCCGATCCCTGGCCGCTGGGGGCGAGTCAAGGGCAGTTTTCAATTCGACGCGACACGGACGCAAGCCGAAGCCGAATTCGCCAGTTCAGCATCAGCGCGAAGGCGCGTTCGAGGCCCCCGCTATGTCTCATGCAGCACATGGGCGGCTTTTACCGCCGCGGAGGCACGGTTTTCGACGCCGAGTTTGACGTAGATCTGCTCAAGATGCTTCGTGACCGTGCGGGCGCTGAGGCCGAGGATTTCGCCGATATCGCGGTTCGACTTGCCCTTTGCGATCCACAGCAGGACCTCGGATTCGCGCTGGGTGAGCGAGAAATGCTGGCGCAGAATCTCGTCGTCGGACATGGGGTTTTCGGCGGTGAGGCGAAAGAGGAATTCATCCGCGTCGATCCTGCCGAGGAAGGAAAGCTGCAGGCTCGCCTGTCCCGCCTGGCGGATGGCGAAGCTCGTTTCGCGCGTTGCATCCCGCATCGCCATCCAGCGGCTGATATGAGCGGAGACGACATCCAGCCCCTCGTCGTTGCCCGTCGCGGCGTTGACGAGCCTCGTTGCCTGCGGCGTCGACCAGCGGATCTTCCCTTTGCCGCTCACGGCAAGCAGATGCCGGCCCGCCGCATCGAGCGCCACGCGGGCGCTCTGGGCGGAGCGGGCATTGGTGAGATGGACCCGGATGCGGGCGCGCAGCTCGTCGATATTGATCGGCTTGGTGAGATAGTCGACGCCGCCGGCCTCCAGCGCGCGCACGACATGCTCGGTCTCGGTGAGGCCGGTCATGAAGACGACGGGGACGGGGCTGACGGCCGGATCCGCTTTCAGTTTGAGGCAGGTTTCGAAACCGTCCATGCCGGGCATGACGGCATCGAGCAGGACGATGTCGGGCGTGATGCGCCCGACGATGTTGAGCGCCGAGGCGCCGGACGTGGCGATCAGCACGGAGAAACCGGATTGCTCCAGCGCTTCCGTCAGGAAGCCGAGGGCCTCGGGGGAATCGTCGACGATAAGAACGATGTCGCGCGGGGTGGCTGTCTCAGTCACGGGGGGCAGTTTCTTTCCGGTCCATGGTTTTCAGGAAGGCATCATAGCCGGTGAGGTCGAAAGCCTGAACATAGGCGCGCACGGCCTCGGCGAAGGGCAGGTGTTCCGGCGTGCCGGCGATTTCGGCGAGCTTCGCCTCGATGCCGCGCACGTAGCCGATCTCGCCGAGGCGGATGAGCTCCAGCACCTGGTCTTCGGCGGGAATGACGATGCCGGCGCTTCCTGCGTCGGCAGGCTTCGCCTCGCCATGATAGATCCAGTCGAGGCCCATCTGGAGGGCGAGCTTGTCGGCCAGCTGGCGCAGGTCGAAGGGTTTTGCCAGCATGTCGTTGTGGCCGGCATGGGCCGCCGGGCCGTCGCCGATATTGGCCGAGAGAATGACGGCCGGCCCGGGCTGGCCCAGTGCGCGCAGCCGCTCGACCAACTCCCAGCCGCTCATGCCGGGCATGGAGATGTCGAGGAGGAAGAGATCGGGCTTCAGGCCTTCGATCAGCGAAAGGCATTCCTCGCCGCTCTTTGCGGTCAGCACGGTGAAATCGAGCGGGCGCAGGATCTCCTCCATGAGGTTGCGATGGTCGGCATTGTCGTCGACGGCCAGAATGGTGCGGCGCGGCCCCGTATAGCCCTTGATGCGCTGCACGGCGTCCTTCGGGGCGGTTGGCCGGTCGACGGCGGAGAGCATGAGGCGCACGCGAAATTCCGTGCCCTTGCCGTCTTCGCTGGTCACGGAGATTTCGCCGCCGAGCGTCTGGGTCAACAGCCGCGTGATGGTGAGGCCGAGGCCGAGGCCGGGCATGCGGCCATGCTCGGCGCTACCGCGCTGGAAGGGCTCGAAAATCCGCGGTAGGTCCTTCTCCGGAATGCCGCGGCCACTGTCGGCGACGGTGAAGGTGGCGACCTGGCTGCGATAGGCAACGTCGAGGCGGATGGCGCCCCGATCGGTGAACTTCAGCGCGTTGGAGAGGAGGTTGACGAGGATCTGGCGCAGGCGCTTGTCGTCGGTGCGCACGTAATGCGGCAGGCTTGCCGGGCGAGTGTGCTCGAAGGCGACGCCCTTGGCCTGCGCCTGGGGACGGAACATCTCGACGATCTGGTCGAGGAAATCGTGGATGTGGATCTCGTTCGAATAGACCTGCAGCTTCCCGGCCTCGATCTTGGAAATGTCGAGCAGACCGTCGATGAGGCCGGAAAGGTGATCGGCGCTGCGCTTGATGACGCGGATCGCGTTCTGCCGCTGCGGCGGGATGCTCTCGTCGCGTTCCAGCACCTGGGCATAGCCGAGCACGGCGTTGAGCGGCGTGCGCAGCTCGTGGCTGAGGCCGACGACATAGCGGCTCTTGGCGCGGTTGGCCGCTTCGGCCGCTTCCTTCGCCTGCTGAAGGGCGGCGTCGGTCTTCTTGTGGGCGGCGATTTCCCTGAGGAGCAGGGTGGTCTGGCGGGAGGATTCTTCCTCCGCGACCACGCGGCTGTCATGGGCGAGCACGTAGAACCAGCAGACGATGCCGGCGACCACGGCGAAGACGAAGAACACGACCGCGATGGTGCGCTCCACCACGGAAGCAGTTTCCGGCGAATGGATGCCGACCTGATGGGCGATCATGGCGAGGATGACGCCCATGCCGGTTATGGAGAGCGCGGCGGCAATGCCGTAGCGGCCAAGGCGGGTGGCGAGCGCGCTCGTCACCGGCTCTGGAAGGATCGCCTTTGCGACGCCGGCGACCTGCGCGTCGAAGCGCGCCTTCGGCTTGCACAGGTCATGGCAGCGGCTGTCGAGGGAGCAGCAGAGCGAGCAGATCGGCGCGGCATAGGCCGGGCACCAGGCCATGTCCTCGGGCTCGAACGGGTGCTCGCAGATCGAGCAGGTGATGGAATGCTGCTTAGCCCAGCTCCTGCGGGGCTTGCGTGCGAGGTAGTATTTGCCACCCGTCGCCCGGGCGATCAGCGGCGAGGCGATGAAGGCGACGATGGCGGCGATATAGGGGGCGAGCGAGGCGGCGATCTCGCCGAAAGCGCCGAAATGGGCGGAGAGCCCGACAAGCGCCGAAAGGGCCATCGCGCCGAGGCCGACCGGGTTGATGTCGTAGAGGTGGGCGCGCTTGAACTCGATGCCGGGCGGCGAGAGGCCGAGCGGCTTGTTGACGAAGAGATCAGCCGAGATGGTGCAGAGCCAGGCCATGGCGACGATGGAGAAGACGCCGAGCGTTTCTTCCAGCAGGCGGTAGATGCCGAGCTCCATGAGGAGCAGCGCGATCGCCACGTTGAAGACGAGCCAGACGACGCGGCCGGGATGGCTGTGGGTGAGGCGCGAGAAGAAGTTCGACCAGGCGAGGGAGCCTGCATAGGCGTTCATCACGTTGATCTTGAGCTGCGAGACCACCACGAAGCCGACCATCAGAAGGAGCGCCGCCTTGTCCCATGGCAGCATGTAGCCGAAGGCGGTGTAATACATCTGCGCCGGATCGGCCGCCCGCGTGGAGGGCACACCCGCCGAGAGCGCCAGGACGACGAGGAAGGAGCCGGCGATCAGCTTCGGCGCGCCGACGATCACCCAGCCGGAGCCGGCAAGGAAGACGGCGATGCGGTGGTGGAGCTTGCGCTGCCCGTCCGGCGGCAGGAAGCGCAGGAAGTCCACCTGTTCGCCGATCTGCGCCATCAGCGCGAAGATGACGGCCGAGGCGGCGCCGAACTCCACGAGCGTGAAGGGCGCATAGGTGCCGGCCGGGCCGGAAGCATGATGCAGGCCCGAATAGGCGAGCCACTGGCCGACCTTCTCCCGATCCGCGAAGGCGATGAAGACGAAGGGCAGGATGTTGAGAACGATCCAGAACGGCTGGGTGACGAGCTGGAAACGCGAGATCAGCCTGACGCCGTGCGTGACCAGCGGGATCACCGCGACGGAGGAAATGATATAGCCGATCCACAGCGGCACACCGAGCGCCAGTTCCAGCGCGCCCGACATGATGGAGGCCTCGATGGCGAAGAGGATGAAGGTGAAGCTCGCATAGATAAGCGAGGTCAGCGTTGAGCCGATATAGCCGAAGCTCGCCCCGCGCGTCAGCAAGTCGATGTCGACGCCGTGGCGGATGGCATAGCGGCTGATCGGCAGGCCGACGAGCAGGATCATCAGGCCGGCGACGAGGATCGCGGCGATGGCGTTCGTCGTGCCGTAGGACATGGTGATCGCGCCGCCGATGGCTTCCAGCGCGAGGAAGGAGATGGCGCCGATGGCGGTCTGCGAGATACGGTCCGACGAGAACCGCCGCGCGCTCTTGGCGGTAAAGCGCAGCGCATAGTCCTCCAGCGTCTGGTCGGCGACCCAGCGGTTGTATTCGCGGCGGATCGGTATGATGCGCTGGCGTGCGGCCATCCTGTCCTGCTGTTCCCCTATGTCGTCCGACACTTCTAGCACGGATGCCGGTCCCCCGAAATTGCTGCAACGCCGCAAATGGTTCCCTCTTGCCCCCGGCGCCTACGTAGAATGGCGTATGTGCAGCGCAACATGGCTGGCGGATAGTCGCTCCAGGCAACGGCAGGGTCCCCGTTGCGGTCAAAAGAACAGAGGGGTTCAGACCATGTCCATCAAGGCGCGCGCCACCGGCGCATTGCTCGCAGCCATTCTCTCGACGACGGCCTTCCACGGCGCGTTCGCGGCCGACGACACGATCAAGGTCGGCATCCTGCATTCGCTTTCCGGCACCATGGCGATTTCCGAGACGACGCTCAAGGACGCCATGCTGATGCTCATCGACGAGCAGAACAAGAAAGGGGGCCTTCTCGGCAAGAAGCTGGAAGCCGTCGTCGTCGATCCGGCCTCCGACTGGCCGCTCTTTGCCGAGAAGGCGCGCGAGCTGATCTCGGTCGACAAGGTCTCGGCCGTCTTCGGCTGCTGGACCTCGGTGTCGCGCAAGTCGGTCCTGCCGGTCTTCGAGGAACTGAACTCGATCCTCTTCTATCCCGTCCAGTACGAGGGCGAGGAAAGCCAGCGAAACGTCTTCTACACGGGCGCGGCGCCGAACCAGCAGGCGATCCCGGCCGTCGACTACCTGATGGAGAACGAGGGCGTCGAGCGCTGGGTCCTCGCCGGCACGGACTATGTCTATCCGCGCACGACCAACAAGATCCTCGAAGCCTACCTGAAGTCCAAGGGCGTCGCCGCCGAGGACATCATGGTCAACTACACGCCGTTCGGTCACTCGGACTGGCAGACGATCGTCTCCGACATCAAGAAGTTCGGCTCGGCCGGCAAGAAGACGGCCGTGGTCTCGACCATCAACGGCGACGCCAACGTGCCCTTCTACAAGGAACTGGCCAACCAGGGCGTTAAGGCCGAGGACATTCCGGTGGTCGCCTTCTCGGTTGGCGAGGAAGAGCTTGCCGGCCTCGATACCGGCCCGCTCGTCGGCCATCTTGCGGCCTGGAACTATTTCGAATCCGTCGACAATCCGGCGAACGCCGAGTTCATCAAGACGTGGAAGGCCTTCACCAAGAACGACAAGCGCGTCACCAACGATCCGATGGAAGCCCACTATATCGGCTTCAACATGTGGCTGAAGGCCGTCGAGAAGGCCGGAACCACCGATACGGACGCCGTGCTCGACGCGATGATCGGTGTCTCCGTGCCGAATCTTTCGGGCGGCTATTCCACCATGATGCCGAACCATCACATCACCAAGCCGGTGCTGATCGGCGAGATCCAGGCCGACGGCCAGTTCGAGACGGTCTGGCAGACGCCCGGCCTCGTGGCCGGCGATGAATGGTCCGACTACCTGCCGGACTCCAAGGACCTGATCGCCGATTGGCGCAAGCCCATGGAGTGCGGCAACTTCAACGTCGCCAGCGGCAAGTGCGGCGGCAAGGGGTCGTGATGGCTTGAACGACAGCGAGGAGGTTTGCCCCTCACCCTAACCTTCTCCCCGCAAGCGGGGAGAGGGGACTTGGCCCATGAGCGGCCATGTCTTGGAAAGTCGGCGCGACATTGTTCTTCTCCCCGCTTGCGGGGAGAAGGTGCCGGCAGGCGGATGAGGGGCTTGCCGACGAAGGATCATCTCGCCGTGGAGAGATGGTTCCATCATTCACCGTTTTGAGGACGTGAGATGCACGCGCGGCTGATCCATCGTTTCCTGCAATGCCTGCTTATCGCCATCTGCGTGACGGTGACGATGCTCGCAACCGACCTGAAGGCCGCGGACGGCCTGCGCACGATGGTCGATGCGCTCGGCGGCGGGAGCTTCCAACAGAACCAGAAGCAGGTCGAGGCGCTTGCCGGAACGGGCGATCCGAAGGTCGTGCCGGCGCTCGAAGCGCTTGCCGCGGGCGATCTCTACCAGCGCAAGGCGGACGGCGTCGTCTTCATCGTCAGGCCGGCGGGCGGCAATTTCACGCTGGTCGATGCCCTGACGGGCGAAGCGGCCGGCGAGGTGCCTAAAGCCGCGCTCGAAAAGATCAAGGTCAACAACGGCCTGCGCCGCGCGATCCGCTCGGCGCTCGGCGGCCTGACGCTGATGAGCCCGGACGCGGGCGTGCGCCTTCAGGCTGCAAGCACGATCCTGCGCGCACCCTCGGCCGATGCGCTCGAAGGCCTCGATGCCGCGCTTGCCGCGGAGAAGGATGGCGCCGTCAAGGCCGTGCTGGAACAGGCGCGCGCGGCCTCGGTTCTTGTTTCCAACCGCCCGGCGGATGAGAAGAAGGCGGCCGTCGCCACCGTCGTCAAGACCGGTGGGCGCGAAGCCCTGTCGCTGCTTTCGGCCGCACTCTCCTCGGCGGACGAAAGCCTGCGTCCCGAAATCGAGGCCGGCATCGACCAGATCGAGGACCAGCTGGCGCTCTGGGCCGCCGGCCAGAACATCTGGTACGGCCTGTCGCTCGGCTCGGTGCTGCTGCTTGCCGCCATCGGCCTTGCCATCACCTTCGGCGTGATGGGCATCATCAACATGGCGCATGGCGAGATGGTCATGCTCGGCGCCTATACGACCTTCGTGGTGCAGCAGGTCATCCGGACCTCCTTTCCCGGCCTCTTCGACTGGTCGCTGGCCATCGCCCTGCCGCTCGCCTTCCTCGTCACCGGCGCCGTCGGCCTCGTCATCGAGCGCGGCATCATCCGCTTCCTCTATGGCCGGCCGCTCGAAACGCTGCTTTCCACCTGGGGCGTGTCGCTCATCCTCCAGCAGGCGGTGCGCTCGATCTTCGGCCCGACCAACCAGGAGGTCGGCAATCCGTCCTGGATGTCCGGCGCCTTCGAGCTCGGCGGCCTGACGATCACATGGAACCGCATGTGGATCATCGTCTTCTCGCTCGCCGTCTTCGCTTTCCTGCTCTTCCTCCTGAAGAAGACGCCGCTGGGCCTCCAGATGCGTGCCGTCACGCAGAACCGCCGCATGGCCGCCTCCATGGGGATCAGGACCCCCCTGGTCGACGCGCTGACATTCGCCCTCGGCTCGGGCATTGCCGGCATTGCCGGTGTGGCGCTCAGCCAGATCGACAACGTCTCGCCCAATCTCGGCCAGGGCTACATCATCGACAGCTTCATGGTCGTGGTCTTCGGCGGCGTCGGCAATCTCTGGGGCACGCTGGTCGGGGCCTTCACGCTCGGCATCCTCAACAAGGTTCTCGAACCCTATGCCGGCGCGGTGCTGGGGAAAATCCTCGTGCTCTTGCTGATCATCCTCTTCATCCAGAAGCGGCCACGCGGGCTCTTCGCACTCAAGGGAAGGGCGGTGGAAGCATGATCACCTCGTTTGTCCTCAAGGCGCTCGGCCGCAACATCGTGGTCGTCACGGCGCTGCTGTTCGCCCTCGCCGCGCTCGTTCCGGCGCTGAACCTCCTGACGGCGCCGGACCATGCGCTGCATGTGCCGACCTATATCGTCTCGCTCACCGGCAAGTACCTCACCTATGCGCTGCTGGCGCTGGCGCTCGATCTCGTCTGGGGCTTCTGCGGCATCCTCTCGCTGGGACACGCCGCCTTCTTCGCGCTCGGCGGCTATGCCATGGGCATGTACCTGATGCGCCAGATCGGCGCGCGCGGCTCCTACGGCAATCCGCTGCTGCCCGACTTCATGGTCTTCCTCAACTGGAAGGAGCTGCCCTGGTTCTGGTACGGCTTCGACATGTTCTGGTTCGCCGCGCTGATGGCGGTACTGGTGCCGGGGCTGCTTGCCTTCGTCTTCGGCTGGTTCGCCTTCCGCTCGCGCGTCAACGGCGTCTATCTCTCCATCATCACGCAGGCGATGACCTTCGCCCTGCTGCTCGCCTTCTTCCGCAACGACATGGGCTTCGGCGGCAATAACGGCCTCACCGACTTCAAGGACATCCTCGGCTTCAACATCCAGTCGGACGGCACGCGCTCGGCGCTCTTCGCCGCCTCGGCGGTCGCCCTTGCCCTTTCGCTCGTCATCGCCTCGGGCATCGTCCGCTCGAAATACGGCAAGGTGCTCGCCGGCGTGCGCGATGCGGAAAGCCGCACCCGCTTCCTCGGCTACCGGGTCGAGCATGTGAAGCTCTTCGCCTTCACCGTCTCGGCCATGATGGCGGGCGTTGCCGGCGCGCTCTACGTGCCGCAGGTCGGCATCATCAATCCGGGCGAATTCGAGCCGGCCAATTCCATCGAGGTCGTCATCTGGACGGCGGTGGGCGGGCGCGGCACGCTGATCGGCCCCATCGTCGGCGCGATCCTCGTCAACGGCGGCAAGAGCATCTTCACGGCGGCCTTCCCCGAATTCTGGCTCTTCGCACTCGGCGGCCTCTTCATCCTCGTCACGCTTTTCCTGCCCAAGGGCATCGTCGGCACGGCACGCCACGCCGTCGAGCGGCGCCGGGAATACGGCAGGGCGCGGAAAGCGGAAGAGGCCCGCGCCCTTTCGGCAGAACCCCAGGCGGCGGAGTAGACGGCATGAACACGCTCGCAAGCAATGCAAAGCCCAGCAGCATCCTCTATCTGGACGGCGTTTCCGTCTCCTTCGACGGCTTCAAGGCGCTGAATGCGCTCTCCTTCGTCATCGCTCCCGGCGAGCTGCGCGCCATCATCGGCCCGAACGGCGCGGGCAAGACGACGATGATGGACATCATCACCGGCAAGACGCGCCCGGACGAGGGTGAAGTGTTCTTCAAGGGAACGATCGACCTGACGCAGAAGGACGAGGCGGATATCGCCCGGCTCGGCATCGGCCGGAAATTCCAGAAGCCGACGGTCTTCGAGAGCCATACGGTCTGGGACAATCTGGAACTTGCGCTCAACCGCAATCGCGGCGTCTTCTCGACGCTCTTCTACCGCCTCACCGCCGAAGACAGGGCGCGCATCGAGGACATCCTTTCCACCGTGCGCCTTTCAGGCCGCAAGGACGACTATGCCGCAAACCTCAGCCACGGCCAGAAACAATGGCTGGAGATCGGCATGCTGCTGGCGCAGGAGCCGGAACTGCTGCTGGTCGACGAACCCGTCGCCGGCATGACGGATGCCGAGACGGCGGAAACGGCGATCCTGCTGAAGGAAATCGCCAAAACCCGCTCGGTGGTGGTGGTCGAGCACGACATGGGCTTCATTCGCGATCTCGGCGTGAAGGTGACGTGCCTTGCCGAAGGGTCTGTCCTCGCGGAAGGCTCCATCGATTTCGTCAGCGCCGACCCGAAGGTCATCGAGAACTATCTGGGGAGATAAGGCCATGCTGACGGTCGAGAAAGCCAGTTTGCACTATGGCGCGGCGCAGGCGCTGCGCGGCGTCTCGCTGACCGCCGACATGGGCAGGATCACCTGCGTGCTCGGCCGCAACGGTGTCGGCAAGTCGAGCCTCCTGCGCGCCATTACCGGCCAGCATCCGCTTTCCGGCGGTGCCATCGGCTTCGACGGGATCAGGCTCGACGGCATGGCGCCCTATAACCGCGCCAGGCAGGGCATCGGCTATGTGCCGCAGGGCCGGGAAATCTTCCCGCTGCTGACGGTCAGGGAAAATCTCGAATCCGGCTATGCGCCCCTGAAGCGCTCCGAGCGTTTCATTCCGGGCGAGATATTCAGCCTCTTTCCGGTGCTGGACACCATGCTCGGCCGGCGCGGCGGCGATCTTTCGGGCGGCCAGCAACAGCAGCTCGCCATCGGCCGGGCGCTCGTCACGCGGCCCCGGATCCTCGTTCTGGACGAGCCGACGGAGGGGATCCAGCCATCGATCATCAAGGATATCGGCCGGGCGATCCGCCATCTGCGCGACACCACCGGCATGGCCATCCTGCTCGTCGAGCAATATCTCGACTTCTGCCGCGAGCTTGCCGACTACGTCTACATCATGGATCGCGGCGAAATCGTGCATGAAGGACCGGCTGAAACGCTCGACACCAGAGAGGCGCGTCGGCACCTGACGGTATGACGGCGCCGGAAGATCATCCCGCATTGCGGCCTATTTCGCAGGCCGCACCCATTTTCGAAATCCGGGTCGAGCCTACGGCTCGGCAAGAGTTCGGCGATGGCGTATGATTTCCGCGCTCACCGTTTCGGCCACGCTCACCACGCGACGCGAGGCGATAAGGTCGGCATGGGTGACGAGGAATATCGGCCGCTGCATCGCGTCGCCGTCCGGCATGCGATCGGCAAGCAGGTTCAATCCTGCGTTCCGCGCCACGAAATGCGGCAGCACCGAGACGCCGATCCCGTAGCGCACCGCCTCGATCTGTCCCGGCAGCGTGTTGACCGCGAGCCTTGGCGCATGAGGTTCCTCGAATGCCACGCTCCATTTGAGCAGCGTCCCGAGGTTCGCCGTCTCCGGCCAGGCAACCACCCGGTTCGGACGACTGCCATCGGGCGGGCCGTAGAGGCCGAAGCCCATCGTCGCCAACTGGCGCACGCGTAAATGACCGCGCTCCGGCCGTACCATGCGCAGCGCCAGGTCGGCATCGTGGCGATGCATGTTCACGGTCGAGCTCGAGAACAGGACTTCGACATTCAGGCCGGGATTGGAGCCCAGGAGCGGGGCGAGGGCAGGCACGATAAACGACACGACCAGGCTTTCGATGCTCGCCAGCCGCACCGTGCCGCGTATCCGGTCATGATCCGATGCCTCCTGCCGCATTTCCAGCATGGCTAGTTCCACCGCTTCGGCGCGCGGCAGCATCGTTTCCCCCTGATCGGTCAGCACATAGCCGGTCTGTGTGCGCAAAAAGAGCGGCAGGCCGAGCACCTGCTCCATCCTTTCGATCCGGCGAGAAACTGTCGCCACGCCGGTCCCGAGTTGTCTTGCGGCGCCAGACAACGTTCCCTCGCGCGCCAGACACAGAAAGATCTTGCAGTCGTCCCAGTTCAGGTTGTCCATCGCCTTTCCATTTTTGAAAAATCGATTACTTTAATTGTCCATATCCTGATTCATTTCGATAAGGCACCCTGCGCCGGACTCCAATAGCCCAGCGAGGTTGCCATGTCCGTTTCAAACCTTACCCACACCCCGATTTCCCGGAGCGAGGGCGGCGCGCTCGCCCTCAGCGCCATGGCGGCGGTTTTCTGGGGAACGAATTTCGAGGCGACCCGGATCGCGCTCGTCGACCTGCCGCCATGGACAGCGGCGGCTGGCCGCGTCGCCATGGCGGTGGCGGCGACAATGTTGTGGCTTGCCGCGACCAAGGGCATTTCCTGGGCGGTGCTGCGGCGCAATCTCGTCGCCTTCTCGTCGCTCGGAACCATCGGCGTCGCGGGCTTCACCGCTACCCTGTTTCTTGGGATGAAGACGTCGAGCCCGGTGACGGCGGCACTCGTCATGGGGACGAGTCCGCTGATAACGAATCTGCTTGAATCCCTCCTGCTCAGGCGGCTGCCATCGCTGCTTGCCGTCCTTGGCATGGTCGTGAGCCTGATCGGCGTCGCACTGACGGTTGGGGCATTTTCCGGGACGCATTTTGCTTCCGGCGATCTGTTGATCCTGCTCGGAAGCGTTTTGTGGGCACTCTATACGATCGGTTGCCGCCGCTGGGTCGTCGGAGCGACGCCGATCGAGACGTCGGCGTGGACGATGCTGGCGGGCGCGCTGGTGCTCGGCCTCGTCGCCTTCCGGCTGGAGACGCCGCTTGCAGCCTTCGCCGATGCTCCGTTGGCTGCCTGGGGCGCGAGCCTGTGGATGGCGCTGGTCGGCTCGGCCCTGGCATTGATCTTCTGGCAGGTGGGCATCGCAAGGCGCGGGCCGGGCGCAACATCGGTCCTGTTCAATCTGGTGCCGGTTTCAGCGCTCGTCGTCGCGGCGCTCTTCGGTCGGATGCCCGGCATGATGCAGATTGCTGGCATTGCGGTTGCTCTCTTCGGCATCACGCTGGCAAGCGGCAAACGGCCGGGCGGACGGACACGGTGACGCCTGTGTCGGGCGTGATCGGAAGGAGTAGCCGTTGTCGCGGATTGAGCGTTGCCCTCTTGCAGGCGTTTTGAGATTGGACTGGGGGCACGCCAAATCCCAGGCAGATGATCGTATTCTTCGCAGTTCATGGCCGCCGTAAATCCCGTGTCGATGGCGGATATGGCGGATCGCTTCGGAAGAGGTTTGGGAAAATCGATCGACGAGCGAGGGAACTTATCGTCGCGATCGTGGTTTTCCGCCGAGCCACCCGGCTTGAACGAGGATAACATCATGAAAAAACTTCTGTTTGCCGCCGCGCTCGTCGGCGCATCGACCCTTGGCGCCTATGCTCAGACCGCCACCGCGCCCGCCACCGACGGCGACACGCCCGCTGTCGCCACTCCGGACAGCAAGAACGCAACGGCCCCCGTCGAGGGCGCCAACAGCTTCACCGAGGATCAGGCCCGCGAGCGGATCGTCGAGGCTGGCTACGCCGACGTCGCCGGCCTGAAGCTCGACGACAAGGGCGTCTGGCGCGGCACCGCGATGAAGGACGGCAAGACCGTCAATGTCGCGCTCGACTACCAGGGCAACATCGTCGCCAACTGATACAATCGGAGGAACTTCCATGAAAACCGTAACCGGCCTTTTTGACGATTACTCGGATGCACGTTCGGCTGTCAGCGCGCTCGAGGCGCGCGGTGTGCCGTCGAGCGAGATCAGCATCGTGTCGAACAATGCAGACGACCGCTACACCAGGGACACCAATGCCGCCGAAGGGGCGGGCACGGGTGCCGGCATCGGCGCAGCCGTCGGCGGTGTCGGCGGCCTTCTTACAGGCCTCGGCATCATGGCGATCCCGGGCGTCGGCCCGGTTGTGGCTGCGGGCTGGCTGGCGGCCACCGCGGCAGGCGCCGCAGCCGGCGCTGTCGCCGGCGGCGCTGCGGGCGGCCTGATCGGGGCGATGACGGAATCCGGCGTCCCGGAAGAGCATGCCCATGTCTATGCCGAGGGGGTTCGCCGCGGCGGCACGCTCGTCACGGCGCGCGTCGATGACGGCCTTTATGCCGAAGCCGAAGCGATCCTGCGCCAGTCGAGCTGGGTCGATCCGGACGCTCGCCGTGCGGTCTATGCCGAAGAGGGATGGACCCGCTTCGACGACACGCTCGATCCCTACGGCCCGGCCGAGATCGAGAAGGAACGCCTTCGCTACAGACGGTAAGGCCTTCTGGGGGCCGGCGGCAAGGGACAGCACTGTCCGACAGCCGCCGGCTCCTTGCCCCAAAGCGGTGGGCGGATGGGCCGACGGTTCGGCCATCCAGCGACGCCGATATTCGTTCCCTCCTGAAAAGGTGTTGTGCGCTTTGCGAGAAAATCTCGGATGTGACAGGCCCCGATGAAGTGCCGGAAAGCCTGTTTTGCCTGCATTTTCTTGAACGCCGGGCTTTCGCGGATCGAAGATGCGAATGCCGAGGCAAGCGCCAGAAGCCAATGCAGCGCTCGCGCCCGCTTGACAGATTTCCCGAACTGAATGCAGTTTGACCATAACGTAGGTGCCAACCTAACGAGAATGCCCCGTTCAACGCATGTTGATGACGATCCGGAGTTCGCAACTCCTGGAACAGGGTCCTGGCGAAACTGACGGAAATGTCGGTTCAACTATGGAGCTGGTGGGGTATGAGGGAAAATATTCTCCTTCCTGAACAATTTTGCGTCGAGTACGCCCGGAATATTCGTTCCGTGCGGCTTCGGCTCTTCCGTTGCCGTCGCGTTGGCTGCGGCCAAGTCGCCATTGCGATGGGGCAGCCGGTCTCCCGCACGCCCGCTGCCGGGCGCATCCGGCCACGTTATCCGTTCCAGGCATGAGCTCGGCTCCGGCATGGGCATATGCCCCGATGGCCATGCGGACGAAAGTCGACGCCCGGCGGCTCGGGGACGGTTTGCGCGCCGACATGCTCTCCAGCATCGTCGCTCCCTTCTTCGGCTCCTTCACCCAGAGCGCCTTTGCCCAGAATGTCGGCCTGGTCGCCGTGACGGGAGTGAAGAGCCGCTATGTCGTGGCGACCGGCGGTCTCTTCCTGGTCGCTCTTGGCCTGCTGCCGGTGATGGGCCGCGTGGTCGCGGCGGTGCCGAGCGCCGTTCTGGGCGGGGCCGGGATCGTGCTTTTCGGCACGGTGGCGGCCAGCGGCATCCGCACGCTGTCCAAGGTCGATTACAACAACAACATGAACCTGGTGATCGTCGCGACCTCGATCGGCTTCGGCATGATCCCGATCGCCTCGCCCGGCTTCTACGAGCAATTCCCGGCCTGGGTCGCGACGATTTTCCATTCCGGCATCAGCTCTGCGGCGCTGATGGCGATCGCTCTCAACCTCCTGTTCAATCATCTGAGGGCCGGCAATTCCGATCAGCCGTCCGTGTTCGCCGCGGCGGCCGAACGGACGATCCGCTACCAGGACATCGCGCGTCTGCACGACGGCGACTATTTCTTGAACGGCAAGCTCTACGACGCGAAGGGCCTTGAGATTCCGATGATCCCGGAAGCCGCCCACTGAGGCCTCGATCTTAACCACACGGTCCGGGTCGAGCATGGTTCTCGATCCGGCCATCCTTTCCCGCGACGTCCAAGGAGACAAAATGTCGGAAGAAACCGAAACCAAACGCCTGCTCGATGCCCTGTTCGATGCGATGGAGAATATCATTCCCGTGACCGAGGCCGGCGTTGCCGCGGGCAACAAGGTCTTCGGCGCGGCGCTGCTGCGCAAGTCCGATCTCTCGCTCGTCCTCGCCGAGACGAACAACGAGACGGAGAACCCGCTTTGGCACGGGGAGGTTCACACCCTGAAGCGGTTCTACGAGATCCCGCAATGCGACCGGCCGGATACGAAGGACCTCATCTTTCTGTCGACCCATGAACCCTGCTCGATGTGCCTGTCGGCCATCACCTGGGCAGGTTTCGACAATTTCTTCTATTTCTTCAGCCATGAGGATTCCCGCGACGCCTTCGCCATCCCGTACGACCTGAAGATCCTGAAGGAGGTCTTCACGCTGGAGCCCGGCGGCTACAACCGCACGAATGCCTTCTGGAAGGGCCGCTCGATGAAAGCTCTGGTCGACGGCCTTCCCGAGCCGCGGCGCGAGCAGTTCAAGGATCGCGCCGAAGCGATCCGGTTGAAGTACGAAGACCTTTCTGTCGTCTACCAGGCAGGCAAGGATGGAAACGCGATCCCGCTCAACTGATCGGACGCGCCCCGCCGTTTCACCCTGCATGCGCCGCCGGCGGCTTCGCCCCGGCGGCGCGTTTGCGCCATCCGTAGTGCCAACGTTGATGTCCGGTCATACTGCTGGACGAGACTGAAGATGATCGATGCGCTGGCCGGCGTTGTAGGTCGGGAAGGCGCCGAGGCATTCGCGGTAGTATCGGGATAACACCTGCTTCAAAGGCATCTCGCCTAGTCTGCTGTGCAACCGTCGCAGCAAGGGAGGATGTACGATGGCGAGAATTCTGATGATCACCGGCGATTTCACCGAGGACTATGAGACGATGGTCCCGTTTCAGACGCTTCTGGCCTGCGGCCACAGCGTCGATGCCGTCTGCCCCGGCAAGAAGGCGGGCGATACGGTGAAGACCGCGATCCACGACTTTGAAGGGGACCAGACCTATTCGGAAAAGCCCGGCCACAATTTCGCTTTGAACGCCGATTTTGCCGCCGCCGATCCGGCCGGCTACGATGCGCTTGTGGTTCCGGGCGGCCGCGCGCCCGAATATCTGCGCATGAATCCCGATGTGCTTGCCAAGGTGAGGCATTTTTTCGATGAAGGTAAGCCGGTCGCCGCGATCTGCCACGGTGCGCAACTGCTTGCGGCGGCGGGCGTTCTCAAGGGCCGCACCTGCTCGGCCTATCCGGCCTGCGCCTATGAAGTGACGGCATCGGGCGGAACGTTCGCCGATATTGCGGTGACGGAGGCCGTTACCGATGGCAATCTGGTGACGGCACCGGCATGGCCTGCGCATCCGGCATGGCTCAGACAGTTCCTGGCGATCCTGTAAGTCGGTCTTCGCCTGCGACAGGATAAGGGAAAGCGCCGCCCGGCCGGCTCAAGGGCCGTCCGGGCGGCGTCGACATTCACGGGAAGGGAGGCCCCGGCGATGTGCGAACTCTTCATCAAGGCCGATGCCGGCCAGTGGCAAAGCCGTACCCACAGTCTGCGCATCGACGGGGTCGCCACCTCGATCCGGATCGAGAACCATTTCTGGGATACGCTCGGCGAAATCGGCCTGCGCGACGGAATGACCGTCGCGCAGCTCATAACGCGGCTCTGGCACGAGGCGATGGATGCCGATCACGACCTCGGCAACTTTACCTCGTTCCTTCGGGTGTGTTGTGCCCGCTACCACGCGCTCATCGCTGCAGGTGAAATTTCCGCCGATCGCAATGTTCCAATTGCCGACCACGCGGCACGGGAAATCCTTGCCCGTGAGGTGCAGCGACGGAGCGCGGTGATCAATTGATCGTTTGACGGTCGTTCTTTTCCTGCATCGGTCGGAGCGGAAACCGTCGAAGGCGTGGCTGTCCTCAGCGCGCCACGCCATAATCTCCGCTGAAGCTGACGAGGTAGCCGTGGAGCCTGTCGATGACGGCCGCGCGGGGGCTGGTGCGGCGTTCCACCAGGCCGAGCTGGCGGTATATCTGCGGGGCGCCGAAGGGTACGGCGACCACTTCGCCCGAGGTCTCCTTCAGGGCGCTCCACGGTACGATGGATGCGCCGAGGCCGTTGACGACGCAGGCGACGACGGAGGTGATCGTGTCGATCTCCGCGATGACATTCGTGACGATCCCGCTTCTGGCGACCTCCGTCTCGATGATGTGGGCGAGGGGGAAGCGGCTGACGAACTTCACATAGGGCAGGTCAGAGAGCATCTCTTCGGCGGGGCGCGGGCGCGTCCCCTTCGGCGCGATGGCAAAGAGCGGCTCGCGAAGAAACGGGCTCCATCTCAGGCTGGAATGCACGCCGGAATATTCCGCGACCATCGCCGAATCGAGGCGTCCCGTGACGACGTCGTTGAGCAGTTCGTCCGAGTTCGCCACATGGAGCTTTATCTTGAGGTCGGGAAAGTCCTTCTTCAATTCGGTGATCGCCCGCGGGATGAGGGAAAGCGCGCTGGAACGGACCGAGCCGATGGTGAAGGTGCCGCCGATCGCCCGGCCCGAAATCGCATCGACGATATCGTCGGCGGAGCGCACGAGGCCCTGTGCGGCCTCGAGCATCTGCAGGCCCTGGCTGTTCAACGTGATCGGCCGCGTGGAGCGGTCGAACAGCTCGGCGCGAACCTCGCTCTCCAGCGCCTGGACCTGCTGGCTGACGGCCGAGGGCGTGAGGCCGACCGCGTCGGCCGCCTTCGCGAAGGTGCCGTGTTCCGCGATGGCGATGAAGGTCTTGAGCTGGCGGATATCCAAGCGGCCCCTCATGAATTAAGAATTCCTGTTCTTCTTTGACAGAATTATTCGCTTTTTTCAAGAAATCCTTATGTTACCGTCAAGGCTAGGAGGTGCCCGGAGGCGTTCGGGCACGGGAGGATGGGTTCGAGAGCGCACTTGCCGCTCCGCGTCCTCGTGATGTCCAGTCGAGGAACGCATGGCACGCCCGCATATCCTGATCACCGGCCCGGCAATCAACGAGCAGGCCGCCAAGCTCGCCGAGGACAATGGCTACGGCCTGGTCTACGTGCCGCCCTATACGAGCGAGGAGGACCTGGTGCGCATCGTCGCCGATGCCGACCCGGTCGGCGTCATCGTCCGCATGGGCCGCTTCGGCGCCGCCGCGATCGACGCGGCGCCCTCGATGCGGGTGATTTCCAAGCACGGCGTCGGCGTCGACAACATCGATCTCGATGCGGCCTCGCGCCGCGAAATCCCGGTCGTGGTCGCGGCCGGCGCGAATGCCCCTTCGGTTGCCGAACATGCGATGGCCCTGCTGCTGACCACCGTCAAGCGGATCCTGCCGCTGGACGGCGGGCTGCGTGCGGGCAAATGGGAAAAACCCGGCTTTTCCGGCAAGGAGCTTTCCGGCATGACGCTCGGGCTGGTCGGCTTCGGGTCGATCGCGCGGCACACGGCAGCGCTGGCGAAAGCCTTCGGCATGACGGTGAGCGCCTGCGACCCGTTCACCGACGCGGCCGTCTTCGCCGAAGCCGGCGTCGCAAGGGTGGGGACCGTCGAGGAGCTTCTTGCAGCGTCGCAGATCGTCAGCCTGCACTGCCCGCTCACGCCGGAGACGCGCAACCTGCTCGACGAGAAACGCCTCGGCCTGATGAAGGCCGGCTCCTACGTGATCAATACCGCACGCGGCGGCCTCATCGACGAGGAGGCGCTGCTGCGCGCGGTGGCAAGCGGCCATATCGCCGGCGCGGGCCTCGATACGTTCCGGACGGAGCCGCCGTCTGCCGACCACCCGTTCTGGAAGGAGCCGCGGATCGTCGTCACGCCCCATATCGGCGGGGTGACGAGGGAGGCGAACGCCCGCGTCGGGGTGGAGGCGGTCGAAGGGGTCCTTGCCGTGCTCCAGGGCCGCGGCCTCGGCCGCGAGCGGATCGTGAACTTCCGGTCGCTGGCGAAGGCGTCCGCCTGATCATCATCAATTTCGACAGCAGGAGAGTACGTTGACCATCGGTTTCAGGATTCGCAGCCGGCCCCGCGCCGTCGACCGGCAATGGGTCGAGAAGTTCAGGCAATTGCCCGTCGCCAATGTCAGCGACAGCATGCACCGGCTTTACGGCGGCGGCGCGCAGCTCCGGCCCATGCACCGCGCCGGCAAGCTTGCCGGCCCCGCCATCACCGTGAAGGCGCCGCCCGGCGACAATCTCATGCTGCACAAGGCGATCGACATGGCCGTCGAAGGCGACGTCATCGTCGTGGATGCGGGCGGCGACGTCACCCATGCCTTGATGGGCGAAATGATGCTCGCCCATGCCCGGGCGCGCGGCGTGGCCGGTTTCGTCCTCAACGGCGCGATCCGCGATGCGGACGCGTTTCTCGACATGAACGTTCCGGCGTTCGCCGTCGGCGTGACGCATCGCGGCCCCTACAAGAACGGCCCCGGCGAGATCAACTGCCCCATCGCCATCGGCGGAATGGTGGTGATGCCCGGCGACCTGGTCCTCGGCGATGCGGACGGGGTCGTCGCGATCCCCGTGGACGACGTCGCCGAGGTCTACGAGCGCACGGCCGCCAAGCACGCGGCGGAGAACGCGCAGATGGAAACCATCCTGGCCGGCAAGCACAGGCCGACCTGGTTCAACGACACGCTGGCAAAGAGCGGCTGCGAACTGCCTGCGGAGGCCTGATCGCACCGATGCCGGACGGAAGGCGCGCCAGAGGAGTGAGGCCGCCGGCCCCGCAGGGAACCCGGCCCCGTGGAGGACAATCCTGTGCGGGGCCAATCGAAAATGTCGAAGCGCCGCGGCGCTTTCGCTAGAGTCATCAACGGGAGGAAACCATGAAGCACTTGATCCGGAATACCGCACTCGCAACGACCCTGCTGCTCGGCACGGGCATCGCGCATGCCGAATGGCCGACGGACCGGCCCATCGAGCTTATCGTCGCCTTCGCGCCGGGCGGCGGCACGGACGTGATGAACCGGACGCTGGCGCCCTATATCGAAGAGGAGCTGGGCGCGAAGATCACGATCCTCAACCGGCCCGGCGCCTCCGGCGAGATCGCCTACACGGCCCTGACGGAGGCGCGCCCGGACGGCTACACCGCCTCCTCGCTCAATACGCCCGGCTACCTGACCATGCAGATGGACCGCAAGGTCCGCTTCGATCCCAAGAAGCTCTGCCCGGTCGCGCGCATCGTCGAGGATCCGGGTTCCTTCATCGTGCAGGCCGGTTCGGAATTCAATTCCCTCAAGGATCTCGTAGAGTATGCCAAGGCCAATCCGGGCGCCGTGACGGTCGGGACGACCGGGCTTGGAACCGACGAGCATCTTGCCATGCTGCAACTGGAGAAGTCGGCCGGCATCGACCTCACCGCCGTGACCTTCAACGGGGCGAACGAGGCCCGCACCGCGCTGCTGGGCGGCCATGTCATGATGATCGGCATCAATGTCGGCGAATTCGTCGGCAGCGACCATTCGGCCTTCAAGAACCTCGGCCAGTTCGCCGAGCAGCGTTCCGTCATCGCTCCCGACCTGCCCACGGCGAAGGAGCAGGGCTTCGACGTTCTGGTCAGTTCCGAACGCGGGATCGCGATGGGCTGCGACGTGCCGGCGGATATCCGGACGAAGTTCTCCGATGCCGTCCACAAGGCGCTCGACAATCCGGAATTCCAGGAGAAGGCCAAGCAGCAGTCGCTGGCGCTCTCCTACCTTTCCGCCGAGGACTGGAACAAGGAAATGCCGGTGAGGGCCGAACGTCTCGGCGCGATCTGGAAGCTGGCGAAGGAACAGCAGTAATGTCGGCCCCGCGCAAGGCCGGCAGCACCGGCGACCGCCCGGATTTCCTGACGGCCGCCCTTTTCGTCGGTTTCGGAGCGCTCGGCCTTTGGGCCGGGCGCGACCTGACCCTCGGAACCGTTTCGGCGATGGGCCCCGGCTATCTTCCGCGGGCCGTCTGCTGGTTGCTGATCGTCGTCGGCGCGGCGGTCGGCGGTCTCGGCCTGTTCCGCGACCGGGAGGACATTGCAAGGCCGAGGCCCTGGCCTGTGATCGTCATCCTCGCCGCCGTGATCGGCTTTGCGTTCGTCGCCGAATATTTCGGGTTCGTCGCGGGGTCCGTCTGGCTGCTGCTCGTCGGCAGCGTCGCCGACCGCGACTCCAGACTGCGCGAAGTGCTCCTGCTCACCGCCGGGCTGACAGCCTTCGGCGCCCTGGTCTTCATCGTCGGTTTGGGCGTTCAGATGCCCATCTGGCCCTTCTGAGGCTTGGAACATGGATTTCATCAATCTTCTGGCGCTCGGCTTCGGCGAGGCGCTGACACCGACAAATCTCGGCTTCTGCCTGGTGGGCGCGCTACTCGGCACGCTGATCGGCGTTCTGCCCGGCATCGGCCCGACGGCGACGATCGCCGTCCTCCTGCCGATCACCTTCTACCTGCCGCCGCTTGCCGGTCTCATCATGCTGGCCGGCATCTACTACGGCGCGCAGTACGGCGGCTCGACGACGGCCATCCTCGTCAACCTGCCGGGGGAGGCCTCCTCGGTGGTGACGGCGATAGACGGCTACAAGATGGCCCAGAAGGGGCGAGCGGGGTCGGCGCTCGCCGTCGCGGCCCTCGGCTCCTTCTTCGCCGGCACGGTCGCGACCTTCGGGATTGCGCTCGCCGGCCCCACGCTGTCCTCCTTCGCCCTGTCCTTCGGGCCGGCCGAATATGTCTCGCTCATGCTGTTCGGCCTGCTCGCGGCGACGGTGCTCGCCCGCGGGCCGGTGCTGAAGGCCATCGGCATGATCCTGCTTGGCCTGCTCCTCGGCATGGTCGGCATCGATGCCGGCTCGGGCGAGGAGCGCCTGACCTTCAGCGCCATGGAACTGTTCGACGGCATCGACTTCGTGGTGATCGCCATCGGCCTGTTCGGCTTTGCCGAAATCATCGAGAACCTCGAGAACCACGAGGCGCGCGGGGTGCTGGTCAGCAAGCTCAGCCGGCTGTGGCCGACCCGCGAGGACTTCCGCCGGGCCTGGCCCGCGGTGCTGCGCGGAACGGGCGTCGGCACGTTCCTCGGCGTCCTGCCGGGCGGCGGGGCGACGCTTGCCTCCTTCTGCGCCTATTCGTTCGAGAAGAAGATCTCAAGGCACCCGGAAGAGTTCGGCGAAGGCGCCGTCGAGGGCGTTGCGGGCCCGGAGGCGGCCAACAATGCGGGCGCGCAGTCCTCGTTCATTCCGCTGCTGACCCTCGGTATTCCCTCCAACAACATGATGGCGATGATGCTGAGCGCTTTCATCATCCACGGCATCACGCCCGGGCCCACGGTGCTGGCCACGCAGCCGGAGATCTTCTGGGGCCTCGTCGCCAGCATGTGGATCGGCAACCTCATGCTCGTCGTGATCAACCTGCCGATGATCGGCGTATGGGTGAAGCTGCTGACGGTGCCCTACCGCCTGCTCTATCCCGCGATCCTGCTGTTCTGCTGCGTCGGGGTCTACAGCATCAACAACCGCATCTTCGACGTGGTCCTGGCGGCGGGCTTCGGCCTTCTCGGCTACGCCTTCCGCAAGGCGAAGTGCGAGGCGGGGCCGCTGCTCCTCGGTTTCGTCCTCGGCCCGCTCCTCGAAACCAACATCCGCCGGGCGATGACCATCTCCCATGGCGACCCGAGCGTCTTCTACGAGCGGCCGATCAGCCTCGTCCTGCTCATCGCGACGGTCGGCATGCTGGTGCTGATGGTGCTGCCTTCCTTCCGCCGCACGCGCGAGGAAGCGTTCCAGGAAGAGGAAGCCTGACGTATAGGGAAGACTTGGAAACCTCAAACGGCCGCCCTGTGCGGCCGTTATCCGCTTCTCCGACCCGGCGCGCCGGGTCGATGCAATCCCGGTGATACGATGACGAGTGCCCGTCTCCAGACTTATCTATGCCTCAACGACTTCGAACGCGCGGCAAGGCGGCGTCTCCCCCGGCCCTTGTTCGGCTACATCGCCGGCGCGAGCGAGACGAACGCCTCGCTGCGCTACAATGCGGAGGATTTCGACGCCTACGCCTTCCAGCCGCGGGTGCTTCGCGACGTCTCCGGGCGCAGCACCGCGACGACCCTTCTCGGGGAGACCTACGATGCGCCGTTCGGGATCGCGCCGATGGGCATCAGCGCCCTGATGGCCTACAGGGGCGACATCCGCCTCGCCGAGGCCGCGAAGGAGTGCCGCATCCCCATGATCGTGAGCGGGTCGTCGCTGATCCGCATGGAGGAGATTGCCGCGGCCGCCCCGGGATCGTGGTTCCAGGCCTACCTTCCGGGAGAGCCGGATAGGATCGATGCGCTCGTCGAGCGGGCCGAGCGTGCGGGCTTTCCCACGCTGGTGCTGACGGTCGATACCGCGATCCTGGCAAACCGCGAGAACAACGTGCGCGCCGGCTTCTCGACGCCCCTGCGTCCCGGCCTTGGCCTCGCGTGGCAAGGCATCACGCATCCCCGGTGGACCGTCGGGACCTTCCTGCGCACGCTGGCGCTGCACGGCGTGCCGCATTTCGAGAATTCCTATGCGACCCGCGGCGCGCCCATCATCTCGCCGAGCGTCATGCGCGATTTCGGCCGGAGAGACCATCTGAACTGGGTCCATCTGGAGCGCATCCGTAAGCGCTGGCCGCGGACGCTCGTCGTCAAGGGCATCATGCATCCGGACGATGCGCTCCGCGCCCACGAACTGGGAGCGGACGGAGTGATCGTGTCGAACCACGGCGGGCGCCAGTTGGACGGTACGATGTCGCCCCTGAGTGCCCTTCCCGGGATCGTCGAAAGGGTCGGCGACAGAACGACGGTCATGATCGACGGCGGGTTCCGGCGCGGCACGGACGTCATCAAGGCCCTCGCGCTCGGCGCCCGTTTCGTCTTCGTCGGCCGGCCGTTCCTCTATGCCGCAACCGTTGCGGGTTCGCATGGGGTGGAGAGAGCCGTCGAGATCCTGCAATCCGAAATCCACCGGAACATGGCCTTGCTGGGCGTCTCGGCGGTGGGCGACATTCAGCGCGAACATATCGTTCGCCGCGGGCGTGCCTAGGTTACCGTCTCCGCGCGTCGACCGGCCGGATTCCCGGGTTTGCGTGGCATCCTCAAACGCAGAAACCGACGCTGCCGCTGACCTTCCGGATCATCTGCGTCACCTGGGGGAGGGCGCGCACGATGGCGCCCTTGTTCGTGCCGATGAACACTTCCTGCAAGGGAAGGGGCGACTGGGTCTTCAGGACCTGCATCGTCCCGCTCGCGATCAGCTCCTGCATCAGGCGGGTCGGCAGGATGCTTATCCCCGTGCCCGATTCCACGAGGTTGAGGATCGTGCCGAGGCTGTTGCAGACATTGAGCCTCAGCCCGCCGCCCGACGAGGCGGAAAGGAAGCCCGTCGTGAGCGAGTGAAGGTTGGAGGGTGCGGGGGTCGAGAAGATACGCTGCGCCAGCAGCTCCTCGTCGGAGATGGTTGCCTCCGGTAGCCCCAGCTTCCTGCTTGCGACCCAGCCGACGCTCTGGCGGCCCAGAAGCTCCAAAGCGACGTTGTCGTGCGGGGGAGGGGTCGAGAGGACGGCGATGTCGAGAAGACCCTCGGAGAGCTGGTCGGCAAGCCTGTGGCTGGTATCCACCGTGGCGGCGATCCGCGTTCCGGCGAAGCGCTTGTCGAGTTCGTCGAGCAGGGCCGGCAGGCATACGGCGGCGAAGCTGTCGATCACGCCGACCCTCAGCGTCGGCAGGCGGGTATTGCGGGTCTTGATGTTGGATTCGATGTCCCGCGCAATCGCGATCATCGATTCCGCATAATGCTTCAGCGCCTCTCCCTCGCTGGTCAGCACGAGCTGGCGCTTCTGGCGCACGAAGAGCGACACGCCGAGTTGCTCTTCCAATTCCCGGATGCGGTAGGAAACGGTGGGCTGGCTGACATGGAGCTTGTCGGCCGCCGCGCTGAAGCTGCGCAGCTGGCAGACCCAGTAGAAGGATTCGAGGGCGGAGAAGCTGAGGGCCATGATGAATAGAATTCTTCTATCGATAGCGATAAGTATCCTAATTAGATTTTGATCTCAAGACCGCATAGGATTTCCTCATCCACATCAGAGACGCGGTGACCCCATGTACAAGACCATTTCGCGCGAACACATTCTCGAAGACCTGCCGGAGATCGCGGAGATCCAGTCCGACGAGCTCAGGGAAAAGGTCGTCGACGCCTGGGTCTTCGCGCTGGAGCGCTCGTCCTTCGACCGCGTCACCGACATTTCCGGCGAAGGCAGCCCCAACGTCTTCGCATTGAAGCGCGGCAGGCAGGACGCGCATCTGCGCGGCGTCACGCGCCTTGCCCTGGCCATCTACGACGAGTTCAGGAAGACCTATCCGGAAGCGAAGGTCGACCGGGACATCATCCTCGCCGGCGGGCTGTGCCACGATATCGGCAAGACCTGGGAATTCGATCCGGTGAACCTGAAGCGCTGGAGCGAGCGCGGCGACCGCTACGGCGAGCCCTCCTTCCGCCACTCGGCCTACGGCACCCATGTCTGCCTTTCCGTCGGCCTGCCGGAGGAGATCGGCCATATCTGCATGGGCCATTCGCTGGAAGGCGCGCATATCGGCCACAGCACGGAATGCTACATCATCCGCCAGGCCGACCACACGTGGTGGCATGTGGCGGCTGCGCTGGATCTGTGCCATCCGGACACGATCGGCTTTGCCGGCCCCAATCTGCGCGTCCGCCCGCTCGGCCAGCAATAGCAAACCCGCCCGCCACCCGAACGAAAGCCGAGGTTAGAGATGAACTATACGTTCCAGTTCGGCCCGCTGCTGAACTACCTGCCGCAAGTCGTGAGCGGGCTCTGGCTGACGCTCGTGCTTTCCTTCGTCGGCATCTTCGGGGGGATCGCGCTCGGCGTCGCCAGCGCGGTCCTGTCCACCTCGCCGTGGAAGCCGGGGCGGCTCCTCGTGCGCATCTACGTGGAGGTGACGCGCAACACGCCGCTGCTGGTGCAGATATTCGTCATCTTCTTCGGCCTGCCGAATATCGGCATCCGCCTGTCCCCGCTCGCGTCCGTCTTCATCGCGCTGGTCTTCAACAACGGCGGCTATGTCGCGGAAATCGTGCGCGGCGGCATAGAGGCGACGCACCGCAGCCAGGTGGAGGCGGCCGAGAGCCTCGGCATGACCTATTTCCAGACGCTGCGCTTCGTGATCCTGCCGCCGGCGCTGGAAAAGGTGTTCACGCCCATCGTCTCGCAATGCGTGCTGCTCATGCTCTCGACCAGCCTCGTCTCCGCCATCGGCGTTGAGGACCTGACGGGCGCCGCGATGATCGCAAGCTCCGAGACGTTCCGCACGATGGAGATCTACCTCGTCATCGCCGTGGTCTATGTCGTGCTCAACTTCGTCTTCCGCGGCGTGCTCAACATTGCCGGCCTCATGATCTTCACGCGGTCGCGACGCCGCCTGCTCGGGAGGGCATGACATGCGCACATTCGGCACGCCCGAATTCCTGTTCATCGTCTATGCGCTGCGCTGGACGCTGACGCTGACCGTCATCGCCTTCGTCGGCGGCGGCCTCATGGGCATCCTGCTCGCGCTGCTGCGCATCGCCCGCAGCCGCGTGCTGCGCGGCCTCACCACCTTCTACATGCAGTTGGTCCAGGGCCTGCCGCTGCTCGTGCTGCTGTTCCTCTGCTACTATGCGCCTTCGCTGTTCGGCGTGGAGATCGCCGCGCTGACGGCGGCCGCCATCGCGCTCACCGTCAATTCCAGCGCCTTCCTCGGCGCCATCTGGGAAAGCGCGCTGCGCGCCATTCCCAGGGCCCAGTGGGAGAGCGCCGATGCGCTGGCGCTGACGCCCTGGAAGACGCTGCATTTCGTCATCGCGCCGCAGGCGATCCGCCTTGCCATGCCGTCCACGGTCGGCTTCCTCGTGCAGATCATCAAGCAGACCTCGCTCGCCTCGATCATCGGCTTCATCGAGATCACCCGTGCCGGCCAGCTCGTCAGCAACGCCACGTTCGAGCCGCTCAAGGCGTTCCTCAGCGTCGCCGCACTCTACTTCGCCGTCTGCTTCCCGCTGACGCAGCTCAGCCTGTGGCTGGAGCGGCGCACCGCGCGCCGCGGCGCGAGAACCTGAACCACCGGACGGCACGCAGAAGGCCGTCCACCCAACCGGAACCCCAACCGAAACTGAGAGGATACCATGCGCCTGAAATCCCTTCTCCTGCCCCTCGTCGGGCTTCTCGCCCTCACCGTCGGCGCCGCCACGGCGTCGGCCTCCTCCCTCGACGACATCATCGCCCGCAAGAAGGTGCTGATCGGCGTCGACCTGTCGGTGCCGCCCTTCGGCATCACCAACGCCGAGATGCAGCCGGACGGGCTCGACGTCGATGTCGCCAAGCTGCTGGCCAAGGATCTCGGCGTCGAGCTGGAACTCGTCTCCGTCACCGGCCAGAGCCGGATCCCGTCGCTGCAGACCGGCAAGGTCGACTTCGTCGTGGCGAGCTTCGGCATCTATACCGAGCGTGCGCTCTCGGTCGCGTTCTCCAACCCCTATGGCGGCCACAAGTCGGTCATCATCGCGCCGAAGGACACGGTCATAAAGAGCCTCGCGGACCTTGCCGGCAAGCGCGTCGGCGTGCCGCGCGGCACAGCGCACGAGAAGATCCTCTCGGCCGCCGGGATCGAAGGCATGGAGCTCGTCCGCTTCGATGACGACAGCACGACGCTGAACGCTCTCGTCTCCGGCCAGGTCGATGCGATCGGCACGGTGAACTACATCGCCGCGCAGCTTCAGGAACGCTATCCCGATCGCGGCTTCGAGGAGAAGACCACCTATCTCCAGAGCTTCTACGGCGTCGGCTTGCGCCGCAACGATCCGGACCTCCTGCACTGGCTGAACACCGTGCTCTTCGTCCACAAGCAGAGCGGCGAGCTGGGCGCGATCTACGAGAAGTGGATGAAGACCCCGATGCCGGAACTGCCGTCGTTCTGATTGCCTGAAACCCGAGGGGCGCCCGCGCGGCGCCCCGTCTTTCCCGATCGAGAGGCCCCGCCATGTCCGTCGTCGTCGCAAAGAACATCCGCAAGAGCTTCGGTGCCCTCCAGGTCCTGAAGGGCGTGTCCCTCACGGTCGAAGGCGGCGAGGTCGTCGCCCTGATCGGCCGCAGCGGTTCCGGCAAGAGCACCTTCCTGCGCTGCCTGAACGGTCTCGAAAGCATCGACGACGGCGAGATCGAGGTGGCCGGCCACCGCATGTCGCGGAGGCCAGCCGAGCTGCGCCAGCTCCGCCGCGACGTCGGCATCGTCTTCCAGAGCTACAACCTCTTTCCCCACCTGACGGCCGGCGAGAACATCATGCTCGCGCCGGTGCAGGTGAAGGGCCTGCCGAAGCAGGCCGCCCGCGAGGAGGCGAGGCGCTGCCTGTCGCTCGTCGGGCTCGGCGATCGCTTCGACGCCTATCCGGACATGCTCTCCGGCGGCCAGCAGCAGCGTGTCGCCATCGCCCGCTCGCTCGCCATGCAGCCGAAGGTCCTGCTGTTCGACGAAGTGACCTCGGCGCTCGATCCGGAGCTGACCGGCGAAGTGCTCGCCGTCATCGAGAATCTCGCCCGCGGCGGCATGACGATGATCCTCGTCACCCATGAAATGGGCTTTGCGCGGCGCGTCGCCAACAAGACGATCTTCATGAAGGACGGCATCATCCACGAGGAAGGCCCCTCCGCCGAATTCTTCTCCGCTCCGAAGACGCCGGAACTACAGGCCTTCCTCCGGTCGGAAGTCGGCTGATCGCCGCCCTTGAGCCGTGACCATCGACATCGCAAGGCATCTTGAGGAGAGCGGGCCATGAGCAACAGGGTAGCGCTGATCGGCGCGGGCGCCATGGGCGGCGCCATCGGCACGCGGCTTGCCGGGACCGGCAACCGTCTCACCGTCTTCGACCCCAGCCCGGAAAAGCGCCAGGCGCTGGTCGACAGGGGCGCCTATGCCGCATCGAGCGCGGCGGAAGCGGCTGCAGGGAGCGACTACGTCATCCTCAGCCTCAACGCGCCCGCCATCGTGCGCAAGGCCGTCTTCGGTCAGACGGGCGTGGCGGAAGGCGCAAGGCCCGGCACGCTGATCATCGACATGTCGTCGATCGATCCGGAAGCGACGAAGGAACTGGCCGCCGATGCCGCCGAAAGGGGCCTTCGCTGGGTGGACAGCCCCCTTTCCGGCGGCGCGCCGAAGGTGCTGACCGGAGAGCTCACGCTGATGGCCGGCGGCGCGGCAAAGGACGTCGAGGATGCGTATACCGTGCTGCGCCATGTCGCGAGCAACTACACCCATATGGGTCCGGTCGGCGCGGGGCAGACGACCAAGCTGATCAACCAGGTGCTCTGCGGCCTCGGCTTCCTTGCCGTCGCGGAGGCGACGCAGCTTGCGCTCGATGCCGGGGTCGACGCCGCGAAGATCCCGCAGGCGCTGAAGGGCGGTCGCGCCGACAGCGCGATCCTGCAGGAATACATGCCGCGCTTCGTGGCGAAGGATTACCGTCGCACCGGCCGCATCGACAACATGGTGAAGGACCTTTCCG